>Ga0116227_10000182_pt1 | contig 109079 bp, 78 predicted proteins | sample S1TSphgellanicum_FD_89693 | JGI IMG/M metagenome (GOLD analysis project Ga0116227, IMG submission 89693) | Host-associated microbial communities from peat moss isolated from Minnesota, USA - S1T2_Fb - Sphagnum magellanicum MG | ecosystem: Host-associated > Plants > Peat moss > Unclassified... | reverse complement strand
GTGGTTTGTTTAAGAGGAGGGAACGAAAACAAGCCCGCCCACAAACAAAAACAATGAATGCCCTAGGGGGGTCAAAAAAAAGGCAACCCCCCCAAAATTAAACCCCCCCCCCCCCCCCCCCCCCCAACACACACATCCACCACCCCTCAAATCTTCAAAAAAATTTAAATAAACATTACTTTTATGTGGATTTATGGTTTTTTGGATCATAAATAATGAAATAATAATTCAAAGAACTTATATAAAAATTCCTACCTTGGGGTTAGGGATACCCAACACCTGAGGTTATCTTTCATGGACAAGATGGAAGTTAACTTAAGCGGGTTGAGTGAGTTGGGGACATTGGAAATGGGCATATGGGTAGAGGGTACACTCTCCCATGGGAGTGCATTCCTGGAGAAAATGTAACATAGTGGGTTGTTGTTACATTGAAGGACTCCTTTTGAAAATGGAAGTGGTTTTTTAGTGGTTAACCATACACTTCCACTAAACCCTCAAACCCATAAGTGTGGGTTATGTTGTTAGTAGTTACCTAATTTCTTCAATGTTGTACTTAGTAGACCTAACATACACCCACAATGCTCATGGGAATGCCCAATTAGTAGTTGAGTCATTAAGTGGGCACAAACATTAAGAAGAAAGAGCACCAACAACAACAACAAGACTAGGCTACTAGCACTTTAATACTAACTCTGGGCCTCTCTGCCTTTCTCTGAGCTTACATAAGCCCATTTTCCTTTAATTTTCACTGCCCCACTAGACAGCATGCTCTGCAATCCCAATGCAGAGTGTTGAATGGGGGTAACTTAACTACTATGAGGTCAAATGGATGTAACAAACTAACTCTGGCTCCCACCCCCTCCTCCCCCCAATGACATTAAAAACAATTAAAATGGCAGAGTCATAAAGTTTGCAAAAAAATTTCAAATCTCATAAAAGTTAGCAAATGTTGATTCCAATACACACTCTCTCAAGTTTGAAAAGATATGAAGCTTTTATTAATATGAGTCCAAACCCAAAATCAATGTTGGGTTTCCTCCTTGCAATGAATTTTTTTTCATTTGTGCCCCCCACCAAAACCCCCCAAAAAAACCCTAAAAAACCCCCCCAAAAAACCCCCAAAAGAAAACCCTAAAAAACCCCCCAAAAAACCCTAATGTTGAGCAGATTCTTGCCTTTTTTGAAGATAACATTTCTGTGAGTCTGTTTTTGTAAATGTGTTGATCTGGATCTGCTCCTTTGCACTACTAGTTCAGGTCTAGGTTTCCTGGTTAGCCCCAAGTAGCCCAGGTTAGTAGTGCTGGTTAGTTTTTAATTTTCAATCTACTGAGATTCTGGTTAAGTTAGGACTTGGTTGGTTACCTTCCACAACAATAACCAAGAGGCAAAACTGAAGATACCTTCTTCACACATGAAGGTAAAGTTGTTGGGAACTTGAATGTAAAATTAGCATTGTTCACATATCTTGGCATTTGATTGATTAGTAGCCAATGTAGCATGTTTACATGACTCATTAATAATCACATTAATATTTGTGATAGGGATAAGAGGTAGTAAATTGTTTCAACCACTAACAATAAAATAAAATAAATATTTTCAAATTATTATTAATAGCTTTCCTAATCTTCTTAAGGTTTTCATGACCTCTTCCATTCAATGAAACTCCTTGTTTTCATTTATCTACAACAACTTTCTCTCAAGCAAGCATCGCACACCTTGATGTTACAACCTTTGTGCAAAGGATCATCCTAACATTAAAGACATCTTGTTGTACATGTGAAAAGAGATTGAATTAGATGATGGATTTGAGAGCTAATTGTTGTTGTTGTCATTTTGCCTCATTTGTTGCATCTCGTGATGATGTTGTGTTGCAATGTGGTTTTCATTCTTCATTAATACCATTGTTGCTAAACCATTAGTACCAACACCATGATCACAACCATTGTTTAGCATGTTGTGTTGATTTAGTGCTGCTAATCAAGTGGATGTGTGATTAAGTGACATCAAGGAGGTTGATGTCACACACCATTTTGATATTATGATGTAGCAAATGACAAAGTGGAGTTTGATTGTTGCATTCACAAATTGTTGCTACTACCACCAATACCAACATCATTATTGTCTTGACCTTGGTCGTCTTTTGTTGCTTGTAAAGGATTATTCAAGATATTGTGTAATTGATTTTTGGCCAATGGATTTCACACATGAGTCATTAAATGCAAAAAAAAATTGCATGGTTTTTTGCATCAATATCATACACTTTACCTATTTGTTTTTCTTAATCAATACATACACACCATGTCATTCGTTGTTGGTTAAAATTGCATTCCAAATGTTGTGTATGGGCTACATATTAGGTACCAAACCTAGTTGAAATCTTGTGTGAAATGTTCACATACTTATACTTGATTTGCTTGATGAATGCATATTTGCTTGAAACTAGTTTGCAAATACAAAAATTAAAGGCCTGTTAATTTTTGGTATCATTTCATTCTAAGGTAATGTGGAATTCACCATATAGTATAAAACATTTCCCCCACAATTGAAGGATCCACTTGGGCTTCACCATGTTAATCACCATGTGTTCCAATTGAGTATGTTGAATATTTATCGTTTTTATCAATGTCATTTGAAAAGTAGAACCACTATGTGACAAGGTGTTTGTTGAAATATTTCACATGTTTGATTTCAATTCCAAAATTTGGATTCCAAAGCATGTCCAAATTGAAAAAAAAAACCCTAGAATTCAAGCTATATCTAAATTTAAGCTTAGGTTTTGATTTAGATTCTAAGTTATAATAAACCCCCACAACCACTTTATTCAAACTCAAGGACATATGAGCCGGGAAAGTATGACATTCTTTATGTAATAGTAAAAGTTGGATTTCAAATATGGAAATTTGAATGGGTCCACCTATTCATGCAACTATCCACATTGAGTTCTACTTTCTCTTTTCCCAAAAACAATATTTATTTTTCATTTCAAACATATGTAGTGCATAATAAAATATTATGAAATATTATGCACACGTTGATTTTTGGCCCCTAGCTTGAAAAGAATTAAGAATTAAGTACATAATTTTTCATCAAATGTTGTCAAATGTTTTTCAACAACAATACAATATGTCAACTTTATTCTTTATCAAAGTACAATTTTCGTCTACTTTGTTTTGAACTTGTGAATTGCAACTTTCTAAGTGAGACCTTAATAGACTTGGACTTTTCTATATACAAAATATATAAATTGTGACTCTCTATTAAACCTGGTTAAACTTGAACTTTTGAACATCAAAAGTCCACATGATCTCATTTTCTAAGGAAGACTTGATTTCTCATGGAACAAGAATGTAAATCCCTAAAAAGAATTTTAAAATCATAGCCTCTGAGTCCAAGGCTTTGCACTAAGTCATGCATTCATTCATTTTCATAATTAACTTTCAAAACATGGAATTGTCGATTTAGTTTAAATGATTTTTCAAAATACTTCATTACTATTTTATTTTTATTTTTGGGGTCAAAACACCAATTGGTAATGAAAATTCTAAATGTTAAAATGATATGATCAAGGTGCTCACACTTTAAAACCAAGTTCAAATCAATGTATATCAATGGAACCATGGTACGTTGATTAGCACTTGTCTAAGTATCAATAAACCAACTAAATTCGTATAGCCTTAGTATAATATTCTTATAATGGGTTTATATTGCCCCCATAAGGTGGTCCAATGACACCCCCATCAATATTCAACAACTAATTTTTATTGTTTCTTGCAAACTGCTACTTAATATCAATAGAGATCTTAGGGTTTTAAAAATAAACATTCCATGTTTTTAATGGCTTTTGACTATAATTGTAGAAAGGCAACAACTTTAACACATGTCTACCAAATAATTCATTCATTTTAAAGATTCCATTTCAAAATTGTATACCCCCAAAAAGTCTTCATTTCCTTCACAAAAACTTGTTATTTAATCAAAGTAATTTTGATTTTTTTTTCATTTTCAAAATTATTATAATTTGTGCCAAAGCCACCAAAAGTACCAGGGTATTCAATGGGCAAGTGAAGTGGGAAGCCTAAAAATATATATTTAATTAAGAAGCTTGTTGAAGGATTATTTTTGTTTGTGTTGATGACCTTCCATATTACATCATGTTAAGTACATTTAAAAATTGAGATTAAATTTCAAATTTTTGATTGTTTTGTCCCTAACTTCTATCTATGTTTGATTATTATTTTATTTTATTTTTAAAAATCCTCCTAAAACTATAAAAATATATTCTAATACAACCTATCATTTCAATGAAAGTAAAATGTTATGATGAAATACCAAACCAATATTGGCTTTGGTTAGTATCAAACTTTTAAAATCACAACTATTGGTACCAACAAGTGTAGACCAGTATTCAAGATATTTATACTAACTTGATATTTAATTTCAAATTTTAAAATTTTATAGTAACTTGTGATTTAATTCCAAAAAAAAATCTACTTATTCAATTAAGAACAAATCCCCCAAAATCTAAGATAAATGGAGTTGGTTAGTCTATGTAAAATATGATACCATGGGACATTAGTTTACATGATGTCATTGATGTGGTAGTGATTGAATACCTATTTTTTCTCTCTTAATAGTCTATCACCATCAACCACTTACAAATTTGTTTATTTTGATTAATAAGAAAAATCCAATGCTTTGTTGAATTTTTTTTTAAAAATCATCCATAAGAAAACTTGGAACTTTGCAAAAATATAGTGAAAAGGTCAAATTATAGATTTTAAGGTTTTTTTTTTCTTAATTAATTATTTGACTAAAAATTGTGAGTCAAAGAAATTCTAATTATTGACTATAAACAAATGGGGTGAAACATTTTTATTAAATAGGGTCATGATTTCATTTTAAGGTTTGAACTAGAATTTATGCTTGAAACTTCTAAACTTGAAAACCTCAATTATTTCCCTTTTCTTTTCCTTCAAAACTAAATAATTTGTTTCAACCCTTCCTTTCAAGGTTTTATTACATGCATGTTGTGTGATTTATTATGTATGTAATGTACCATCATATGAAACACATACATAGAATGGCAAACTATATAATTTAAACAACAACAACTCAAAATAACATTAAAAACACATAATGTAAAAAGAAAAAAAAATTAGGGTAAAAATTTGGCCCAAAAAATGGCCTGTTAAAGGGCCATCACCCTTCATTTGTTATCCATTTCATACTATGCACATCTTGTTGCCCTCAATCGCACCTCCACTCCATTGCACATGCCATCATCAACAACATTCAACACTTTGATTTAAAAATTGTCATATCGATGTAAGACAAATATTTTGTCCTTGTAGGGTCTATAGGATAAGATATGATGCATTAAAAGAGTGAGAAATTGCAACACATGCAAATGAGTGCAGTTGCAAATGGGAAGAAATAGCAACAAATACATCACATGTAAATTATAATTGAAGTTGTATTTACAATTGTATTTGTAGTTTGAAGATGTAAGGTTAAATGTATGCATTTGCGTACATTGATGTTTTTAAAAACCACTTCAAATGTACAAGGTTTTTTAACATGTTTGCAAGACTCATAAATTAACATAATGTTGAAATTGTGTGTTGCATGGGAACCTCTCTAGTATATTAATTTAACATCTAAATCAATTTGAAAGTAATTTGACAATTATAAAATATCTTTTAGCACATTTTAAAAGTTGTAATGAATGTTTTTCATTCTTAGAAAACATTGTGAAACAATATAAAAATTTGTTTGGACATTGTTTAAACATTGTGTTTTTACATTGTCACAATGCAACAAAGGAGATATTGACAACTCCCATTTGTCTTTTAAAGTTCATTTGAAGTTACACAAGTTTTGTTTTGTGGGAAGGTTCATTTAGGTGCTATAGGATGTCACAAAAGCAATGGAACATATCAATGGCAATGGCAAGCTTGAAGGACTAAAATTGGTTGAGGATTTGTGAAGTGTGCAACAATGTTCTTACACACAACTTATGTACAATTAAATGGTCGGTAATCAAACTAGCATTTTGACTATTGACCACTAAAATGTCTAACATAGGGGGTTAAACCAACTATAACTTGGGAGTTAAACACATTCCATTGCTAAATCAAGAATCAACAAAGTTTTTCACCCTTGATACCTTTTCAAAAACCTTGGGGTGTGTCAAAGTTGGTGTTATAATATAGCCAAGTTTGGTGTTGTCTCTCCATACTAGGTTGTTTTTGTTTTGTAAGGCATGTACACGCATTGTATATATTATTTGGTTCTTACAAGGGACACTGACATTCCATTGCAAATGGAAGATTTGCGTTTTTGTAATTGAATGTTCATCTAAAATTGAAAAGTCAATAATTGTTCAAAGTTGAAAGTTGAGGATGGCTTGTCATTATGGATAGAGTTTTACATTGATCATTAATGTTATCATAACTTTGTGTAGTGCTTTTACTTTGGCCCTCCAAAAATGAAGTTGGTGTCATAGAACTAATTATAGTAAAGCTATTTGTAAGACATATCCTCTTCATTAACACATAATTGTGTCCATATTCTCATACAAACAAAAATTATGTGTGTGAATGTACACAATTGATGATTTTTTTCCTAGTGAAATTTTAATTATAAAAGGCTAGATTTTTAATATTTTGGGATGAAAAAAAATTTAATCAAAATTTAAAAAGGAGAAATCATCAAGCTTTTATATTAGGAATCTTGATCCATTACATGGCCAAAAATTTAAAAAGGTTACTTTTTAGTTTTCAAATCTTGTTTATAGCCAAATTTGGTGAAATCTTGTTATGGAAGACCATCATTTTGGCTACATCAAAAAATATATATTTAATTTTTTTAATTTTAAAATTAAAAGAAAAACCCACAACAAACAATTAAGTGAAAAGAAAGACTTATTTAAACTTGTCAATGGTGGAACTAATTTAATAATGTGTTAGTTCAATGTGGCAAGAGGCCCTAATGGACTACCACCCACAAACACACTAAGGTGTGATCATAATCAAACGAGCCAAAAAACATGTTGGGCAACCAAAAACAATTGCAATTTTGTTACAAATATTTATGTAATGCAACTTTAATGTCATGTTAATCATGGGAAGTTGTGCTAAGTGAGTAATATGAATGTCTAAGAATTCAAATGAAAAATTCATTTAATTTTTTTTTGGGTTTCAATTTAATAAAAAGGACTTTTGAACTTGAAAAACAATTACATAAAAAATAGTACATTTTACAAAGGACTATGCCATGGACTTTTTTAGTAAATAATTTTTTATGATAAAAAAATTTACATGATAATAACCTATTACCCACATTCAAAGAACACTCATAATTAAAAAATTATGGAATTTGAATTTTTCTAAAATTCAGTGTATGTTTTTATAATTTCAAAAGTTCAAGAGTCTTTTACAACATGCAAATGGCGTGTAATAGACATGACATACAAAACGAAGTTATAGTTTATGATAAAATAAACTAAAACCCAAAAACTTTGACATACATTGGAAAGAATTGAAATTATGATAATTTTTAAGACAAAATGCAAAATCTAACAAAAGTTTTACACTTTTAACAAAGTCATAGTTATTTGAAAAAGATTAATATGAAAAATGTGATGCATCAAAGAAACTATAAATATTTTTAGTAATAAGTTACAAAATATTTCATTTTAAAATGCCTTTATATGCAAAAGTCATGAGGACTAAAAAAAATGCCATAGTCCTTTTGGAAAGTAATCATGATGGTTAGTTTGATTGTGATTGCACCCACTAATTGGTCATTTTGTCCATTGGATTGGGTCCATTTTTTTCACCATGTATATGTCCTCATCTAAAGCACCCATGGTTAACTAATTTTGAATTAATACATTTAAAGTTCATACCTAGTTGTTTTTTCCTTCAAATTTGTATGGTATTCTTTTCCCCTTCTTTGTACTATTGTATTAGTTGCCTACTTACTATTAACTACCTATTAATTAAAAACCTACTTGAAACTACCTACCTAGGCCTTTTACCTACCTACTTATTACCCTTTAAACATATTAAAGCCTATTAATGTGGAAAGACCAAAAATTGGCATCACCATATACAAGTATAATTACAAAAACCTTGGCATCCTCCACATAACTAACCTTTAATGCTCTAATGATAATATAAGGTGGACCTTAAATGCAAGTATTATACAAAGTTATATTGCAATACTTGCATTTGGGGTACACTACAAAATTATCAACTAACATCTATGGACAAAAACCACTTTCTTGAGGCCTAATAGCTACCAACATCCCCATATAGTAAAACTAGGTAAAGATCATAACAACATCAAAGAATATACAATAATAGCAGACGACTTATCAACAATAGTTGCAACTATGGTAACATAATAAAGAATAAAAAGAAATATCACAACTATGTTCTGATGTGGTACTATTACAATAGTAAGACACACAAAGCTTGTATTTTATCCTTCAACAAATAAGAAAAGACAAGAGTTTTCACACAAAAAAACAAAATAGAAGGGCAAGCCTCTTTTCTATTCCAAAAAACACCCACACACACACACACACATTCTAATGTAGAGCTCTTTAAACCTATGCTACTTTTATTGCTCTACCTTACTAGCCTTCCTTCTACTTTGAATACTCACCACCAACCACCATATATGGTTGTTGCCATCACTCAAGCCATCTAAAACCTTGTCCACCACTACTATACCCTCAAGTAGTAGGTCAATTACTCAAGTAAATCCATGGTCTTCCCTATTGCCCTATTTGTTATAATAAACTAGTTCTACAATAAAACCCTATAATAAGGTCAATCAATGGCCTTAACAATATGAGAAGGAGTTTAAACAAAGGGTGGGCATGAAACAGCAAAATGCCCTTATGTTTCTAGAAACTTTCATTGTAAATAGCAAAATGTTTAAATGACTATAATACCTTTATGTAATAGTAAGAACTTAAATTGGTAATGGAAAAATGCCTAAAGCAATGCAATATCAATTGACATTGTTGAGTCATTTTCTTGGGATTCCTTATTGTTTTGTAAAGTTTTTTTTTTTTTCTTTTGGGCTTTTTTTTGTTATTTTTTTTCTTTTTCTTCTATTTTAAAAGTATTATATAGTTATTTCCTCTTCATCATTCTTTTTCTTGTTCTTGTTATTTCTTTTTTTTCTTGTTATTTCTTCGTTCCATTTTTTCCCTTTTTCTTCTTCTTTGATTGGATTCAATATATGCATCTAAATGAAGAAATGAAAATGTATGCATGTATTGCAAGATTGGCCCAAATATTGGAGGAAAAAAATCATAAGGGGCATAAGTAATAACAAAATATGAGTAGAAAAGGGGAGGAAAAAGAGGGAGATGGGAGAAGGAAAGAGGGAAAAAAATCTTGACCAACCCCAATCAATTGGAGTTACAAGGCATGTTTCTCCTCCTTTCCTCCCCAAGTTTCATTGAAGTTCTTCCTCAAACTTGAAGCTCCACAATGACGATAATGGTGAAACAAAAAGGTGATATTGATGGTGGTAGCGAAAAAAAATAGAGAGAGGAAGAAAGAAAAACAAGGGGGGAGGGAAGGAAGTAGGGAACAAGGGCATGGTTTAGGAACCAACTAAGTCGGGGTGTTATGAAGTTATGGTTGTAGTTCAACAAAGAATGGTCAAAATGGCATCATATTCAATTGACGCATTGGTAGTGCAAAATCACATATGTCAAGGCAAAAAACTCCAATGTCAATGTTGTAATTGAGAGCTTTGTTTATGCAATGGTATGAAGTTGTTCCACTTAGCAACATGGCGAATTTGTTTTTTAACGAATCACTAGGGCAATATTCAATCATTGCCTTAATGAATCAGTATGGTTTAGGGCCATTTCACCTAGGAACATGGTGAGTTTTTTTCCTACTGAGTCATTAGGATGATAGTCCTAATTGCCTTAGTGACTCACTAAGTACCATTGCTTCACCCTAGTGATTCAATATGAGGCAAAATGGCCCATTGGGTGCATTCCCTTTGTAAATATATCATAGAATAGCATGGGTAGGTTGCAAACTAGAGTGGATAGGAAAGGATTTATGCCATTTAAAAGTGCCTAAAAAGGTGATATTTCCTAAGTTATCTATAGCAACAATTTGTGTGAGCATAACAATTACAAGTATGTAATAGAAGAACATTTTTGATACTTAACATATATATGCAAAACATATTCCATTACATGCCATTAAATATATCCTTTATGGTCTTACCATTCTTTTATTTTTCAATGTCAACCAAAAGAAAAATGTTAATTATAAAAGGGTTTTCTTTGGGAAAAATTTGCAAAACTAACAAAGTACCACCACTATTGTTCATTGTGTTGTTGCTAATTGTTGGTGTTCATTGTGTTGCTTTCCCCCTATGTGGTTGGTATTACCCCTACCCCTACATTGTCCTATAGGTTGGAGTTTTGTTGGAGGTGAAAGGTTAGTGGTTGCAAGGCTTTGGCAAAAACTTTTGCACTTTAAGTATGTTTGTTTTTTCACTAAACTTGTGTGATTTTTTCCCCCTTTTATATTGAAAAAATGTGTTGATAATATGTTTGGATTTGTTTATGCGTGAATTATTGTCAAATTGGAAATATTGCTTACAACCTTAAGTTTTACCTTTTATTGTTAAAAGAAATTTTGAGGCAATTTTGCAATTTACTTACATAATGTCTTTTGTGAAAATCAACTTGTGAATAATTTGTCTACATTTTCACATTCTACAAAATTAGAAAGACTATAATTGTTTAATTTTCTCTACCCTAGTTTGTTAACACTTGACACATTCTAAAAATATAACCATTTTTTTAGATGAGGGATGTGATGTGTTCATGAATGAGAGTGAAATGAGACTAGAGGAAAGAATTGAAGGTGAGAAATCTTAAGAAATTCCAAGTTTTCAATTGGAAAATGATGATATAATGCAATTAATTATGAAGAAATTACATGGACAAAGGTTGAAGTGGAAATCCATGGCAAAAATTATCCAACTTGGGCAATTTTTTGTGTCAATGATGAATCATTAATTTTTGTTAAGGTGCCACAAGTCATGCATTGTATGTGGTGTTAAAGTAGACCAATAAATCGTGTGGTAATGGAACAAAGAAGAAAGTTGAGTAAAGGTTTTGTTTCATATTTTAAAAGCAATGGAATAATTGCATTGAAAAAACATGTACATGAAAACCATGGACTAATTGTCAAAAAAATTGGGGAAAAAATGAATAACAACCTAAAACGTCCATTGGAAAAACAACATGCAAAGAAAAGGCATGCAATGAATAAAAGTGAAATCTCCAATTGTTTGGGGCCATAGATCCTTACAAAAAGGATAATGTGCGCTAGATTTTTTTGTGGAAAATTTGAGTTTATTAGTTATTAAAAACCATTTGCCCAATGCTTCAAATAAGTTAATTGCATTGGCAAGAACTTTGCAAAACCTTTTAGAGCAATATGGCTTGACCAAAAAGATCTTTGCTTGAATGTTAAAGATGAAGGTGCAAATATGAATACCATGACAACTACTTTGAAATCAATAGTAAGTTATGAATCTTTGAGTGTGATGGAATGTTCTCAAGGGACTTACTTTGAACATGCTTGCTCTAAGGCTTATCAATATGCAATTGTTGAAGAAAGAATTTCTAGGGGCTTGAAATATGTTTCCCTTAAATTTGCCCAACCAAATTTGCAAAAATGTATTACATGGCTTAAAAAATCAAGGAAAGGAAAAGATGAATGGATGAAAGCTTACATTGCTATAGGCTTCACATTCAAAAAATTGAACACTTTAGTCAAAACAAAGTAAAATGCAAGTTATTTTGTTTTAATCGTTTTAATTATTATAATTTTGAATAGTTATATTCCAAAATGTTGTTTTCTGGATTAATAATGTGAATGGTCTAGGTTTGCAAACAAAGTGATCATGTTTTAGGAAGCCCTTCAATTTTGAAAAGCCATTGCCTATGTTACAACAAGCAAACTAATCCTAGGTTCACTAACCAAGTGCCCCCTCCACTCATATGTCATATATCACAAATTATAGTAGATGTTTCATCTCTTGTTATCATTGTTTGCATCTTAAACTAACCCAAGGGTCATTGGTTGTTAAATGATGTTTTGAATGCAACCATATCAATGAGTTTGAAGTTAAAGGAAGAAATGAACCATCTTTTTTTATCAAATGCTTTGATTGATGATGATGATGATGATGATTGTTTAACTGTTGAATTGGGAACTTTTGCAAAGAATAATAAAAAGGAGGTCATTAGGGTGATTGATTTTTTCCCCTTTTTTCCTGAAAAGATATGATGAGAAAAACCTTACAATACACTAGTTTTTATGTTAGATCCTAAATTCAAGAGTTAAATATTGATCTCTTCTTTTATTGGTCGTGAGCATGAGTGGGTCATAGTTGAAGAATATGATAGGAAATCTTTGTTTCTTATGTTATTGAAATCTTATCAGTAAGTGCATCCATTTTTTGAGGCTTAAAATTCTCTTGTTTACATAATTAATGAAGATAAGAGCTTAGACATTTGTGAGATGGTGGTTGACACCAACAAACTTGCAAAAAGTTTGTTAATTGAAAATTGTTGATATTTTGTAAATATTAGGTGGATGCAAAAGATTCAAACATCCTTTAGAATGGTGGAAGAAACATGAAATCATGTTCTCAATTGTTGGGTTTTTAACTAGACAAATATTAAGGTTTGTAAGTTCTCAAACTAAAACTGATAGAATTTTTTCCCTTGTTGGAATTCTCACCAATTTGTCACTTACAATCAAATAACCCTGGTAAATTAATGTTAGTAAGTAAGAATTGGCCAAATGACGCAAAGATGGATGGGTTGCACAATTCTTAATAATTTGGTATATTTGATAGATTTTGAATTAGATGTAGAATAAGAGATAAATGAGTTTTAAGGCTCATTTGAATGAGATAAATTGAAGGAGGACTAATAAAAAAAGATTGTTTATATATCTTTGAAATGTGATCACATATTTTTATTTAGATATTAGAGCTTTGTAATGATTGCTGATTTATTTTTGACATATGAAAATTCCAAAAAATATTTAAAGACCTTAATCCTAAAATCTGAAAGTGGAGTTAAAGAGCCGGTGTAATATAACTGACTAATCTAAATGAGTTGAGAACCAATTGTGAAAGAACTGGTTGGACATAAGGAAAAACAAAAATAAAGAACCAAACAAGTTTAATGTGAGAACTGGAACAGCCAGTTATGAAAACAAGTTAAACCCTAAACCACCCAACACGGGTTTAGGTTACATAGTCACAATTGTTTTGAAAGTAGCCCCAATTGTAAGGACTAAGGACCTAAAGGGAGTCTTTAGAAAGAGGAAAATAATTGTGTGCTTTGTGTGCATGGAAATAGCAAAATAGGTAACCATTTGTGAACATGACTCTCACCTTAAACCAAATTGACAAATACCACTTCAATCCAAGAGAAAAATGCCAAGAAAATTTCCAACTTTAGGCCAATATACTGAAACAAAAGTTTCAAGCTAATTTGCAAACTAATTTTGAACTGTGGCTTCGATTCTTTCAAGAAGCACGATTCCAAATTGTAAGAACCGCCCTGATAACCATCGGGTTCTGTTCTTTGTTTTTCATAACTAACCAACACTGCATCAAACCTTTGGGGCTTAGGGTCTAACACTAAACCCTTAAACCCTAAACCCTTTATAGACTTATGTTCCAACCCTTAAGACCAAAGTGCTTCAATCCCTCTGCCACAGTAATCCAATTTTATTTATAGTTTTATAGTATGTCTTAGGCTGTAGAGCACTTGGTCTTTGAGACTTTGCTACTTGTTTATTGTATATTAAGACGAATTCATGATAAAATTATGTACCCTAAAGGTTAAACCGTAAGCAAATTAAAACTATCCCAAACTCCAAAAATTAGAATTGTTGCCAATATGTGGTCCTTGTGCTACTCCGTAGCATGGATGCATCTGGCTGCCTCAATTGCTCCTTGATTGTTAGTACATGCATTGAGCACTAGAACAAATTGGACCCTCTGAGAATCATTCCTCCCCAATCATTCCTCAACCCTAAACCCATAATTCGGCTTATTATAAGCTTATGGGGAGGAATCATTCCTTCTCAATCATTCCTAATCCTTACACCCAAAATTTCAGTTTACCAGTAGTAGTTAATCCTTCTGGTTCATTCCTAAACCCTAAACCCAGAATTTGGTTTATGGGTTTATAGGTCAGAATCATTGATTGTCACAAACATTGAAAAAATCATGTTAAACACATTTGCGAGGAGGAGCACAGAGACTTGAAATTCACATCATGGTTGCAGTGCAAATTTGAGTCTAATCAGCATTTTGTCAAAAGCACACGTCAGGTCCAAAATTGAACTTCCTCACTCACAAACTTGCACAACTACTAATACTACTACTACTACTATAGGTTGACACAAAATGAAAGAGGAAATTATTACTTGCAAAGAAATTGTGGCGCAAGTAGAGAAACCAGCTAACCTGGCTCACAAAATACATTGCCATTTGTATTCCAACATAAGGTTTGAGAACATGTAGATAATAGAAAACACAGGTTGGTTGCCAAACACATGAGGAAAAGCTCCAACAAAAGACTGGATCAAAATGCCCATCCAATAGAACATACACCTCAGGAGAGATGGGGCCAATGGTCTGTCATAGACAAATTTCAATCTTTTGTTCAAGGTTGTGAACTTGGAACCTCTTTAGAGTCCCAATGTTTCAATTGTTACAGAAGAGATGTTGCATGCAATCTTCAAGTACAGTGATCACAGCACAAAGCAGAGAACTAATGTAGTGGGTAAAATGTTTGAGGCAGAATTGCACCCCAAGAAAAGTAAATGTCAGAGGCCCACAACAGCATCAAATTACTGATTGTATAAATCCACTCTACATACCTGCAGTGGATGACTAATTGACTTCACTACTTTAGACAAGGGATATACCTCCTGTCAGATTGAATCCAGATCGGCCAGGCAAGTAATTTCGGCATGCATATGTCACAGCTGCATGAAAGCCTGGTGCATTATCTAACATCACAAAGTGTCCACCCTGCAAATGACCACAATGGTCACCAGAAATCCAGAAAATAAACTGTCAGATTTGCATTCCCTTCTTTGTCACAAACCCGAGAATTAAACACTAGTGTTAAGCTTTATACAAATACCCAAGCTTTACCCAAGTCTATAGTGCTTGAAAAACTTGGACAAAGATGACTGTGTTATGACCAGTACCCACCACACCATCTTTGACACCTACCTCATCCTGCACACCTATCTTGGTCTGTGCACATGAACCAAAAGCATTTGGTGGACAACACTAACCCTAATAGTGCAAAAAAATCTGTTCTCTCTAATGAACAAATTTCCTTTGGTGTGAAAATCTAACCGTCACTCAACCAAAGAGATGGGTATTTTGTGGGATTCATTTTAAAGAGTCTTGAACTCACAAAGAATTATAATCATACATGTGTGAACAATCCCATCTAACAGAACAGGAAGGGGTATACCGGTTGCCTCAATAGTTTTACCTGGGGAACACGAATAATTTCACATGGTACATTCATAAGCTTACGAGCCTCCTCAGCACCTCGAAAATCCATCCAGTCTTCAACACCATAGATGAAAGATGTTGGTACCTTCCAATCTGGTGCACTGCACCACCCCCCAAAATGACAGATAAATTACACAGTACTTCTTCCAGTGGAAATCTTTTTGAGTTCATGCTTCAGAATAACATATCACCCAAAAAATATTAATTAATTTTCTTTTCAAAAAATCCTGAAAACCTAATAATGCTAAATTTTGACATTTATCTTTAAGCACAGGCATATGAGGATAAATGCAAGTATATATATATATATATATATACCTGGTGAGGAGAGGTGATCGTGCAAATGCTCCTAATGAGAAGATATACTTCAGGCAGAGCTCGCCACTAGCTCTTGCAGCCAATGTATGGAACATGTAATCTGTACCACCAAAGAGAGACAGCTGAAAGCTCATCAACCCAAATTCAACTTTCTCCTGAAAATTACTGAAGGCGGAATTTTTTGGGGAAAATATTGAAAATCTTATTTAATCAGCTTTTTTTTAAATGAAAATATTGAATCAATCTTCATTTTAACCAAAAACAAATTGCCCAATTGCTGGTTAAATTCTCCAAAACATGCATGAAGCAGAGAAAAAACACACCTGAAAACAATTTCGATTCCTGTTCATTCAACATGGTGCCTGAAGCATGTGTGCCAAACCTAGCTCCAGCATATCTACGGACCAGATTAGGACCAAATGGACCCAGGCCCCTGCACATATATAGTCATACCAACAGGTCCTATGTATCAGCACTGCACTTCTTCATCCCATCAACCACAGATGGAAACAAATCTCATCCTGCAAAGATTTGGTGGGTAAAATTGCACACCTTGTGAGGATCAATGATTTGGCAATGCCACACAAAGTTTACAAGAAAAATAAATCATTTCCTCTCCCCATTATAAGTAGGGGGAAACCCACAAAATCCACAATTTTTTCTAAGTCTCTTCTTCCCAAACATAATGCAGTACTTGGGATAGAGCTTTTTCTTGTGAAAGATATAAGTTATATTCCAAATAAAATCATTGTGAGACAACTGTTCAACATACCGTATGATTGCTTGTGGCGTCACATTCGACTCCCAAATAAAATTGGCAAGAACACCTTTCCAAGTTGACTTTAATTCAATCCAACGGTCAGACTCAGCAGAAAAACCCGCTGGACCAACGAGTATGAGATGTTTCACATGTTCTGGATGCTACACACACCAGAAGACAGAGAGTAATGTCTTAATTCACTTTGTCCATGTCTTCTTTTTCCACATTGCGTTCCACATTGCAATCAGACAAAAAGCTTTTTTACTGTTGCACCTTCCACGACTACTACTACCCACTGACTTCATCAGCTCCCGATGCTGGGTGTAAATACATATATCATAATCAGACCAAAATCTGGGTAAAACCCATTATAATAAATCTGCATCCCAAGTATCTCTCACATTTCTGGAAACAACCGGAAGATGACTCCCCCATGATGTTGGCTACCACTCAAGAGACAAGGGCTAATTAAAAAAAGTCAATAGTATCTTCATTCAAGCTGCTGCAATGAAACTCAGTAAGCTTGATTATGTTTTAGCTAGAGCACATGAGTGAAGGACTTTATTCAATGTGAAGTCAATGATGGTGGTGGGCTATGGAAAATTTATGAGTATGGAAGTTTAAAACCTTGAGGGCATATCGAGCTGCAATATAGCCACCAAGAGAATGGCCAAGCAAAATGAAGTTGTCCAAATTCTTTGCCTTCCTCCATTCTTCTAATGAATCAATAAACCATGATTCTGTCTCTGTGGCAAACACATGAAACAACCACACCCGCGGTCAGGTACCAAGCTTTATGTAACCCAGATAATTTTTAGTCATCAATTTTTGCTACTCAAAATGAACATGTACTGTTCTATCAGAAGAACATAAGTTTCAAACTCAATTCATGTCTACCCAAAAAACACAATAGAAAAACACAACAGAAAAAAAAAATTTTAAACACATGAATGCCATAAGCACATTCCGAGAATCATGATTTAACACATACCTTCAGTGCTTTTACAAGTAAAATCAGGTCTGCTTGAGGCACCCCATCTGTTAACACATTTGCCCCATCCAAGCAAAGCACAAATATTTTGTGAAGTTTGCAGAAACTTTTAACAGAATGGGAATTTTGTGATGTGAAACTCATTTGAAATCTTACAACCCATTGATGGAGAAAATTGCCAGTTTTCTGAGATTGGTGCAGTTTAACAGCTTTGACTTTTTTCATGTGTGTTGCTGCAAAAAAAAGTCAAAGCTGCAAAACTGCAATAAGAGAATGCAAACAAAATCAACATGTCTTTGAATGAAGAATGCTTTTCAAGTTGGACCGAAAAAAACCAAGAGCGAAGCAAAAAAAGCTTGAACAAAATCGACATCACTTCATTCAAATCAAGATTGTGTTTCAGAAAAAAATTGAGAGAAAAGAGCAAGCTTGAACTTTTGCAAATGAAATTGAAATAAGAGAATGTGGGGTGCATGTATGTACACATGTTTTACCCTAATTGATCAATGGCAAGCACCCGGAATTTGGTAGCAAGAGCATCAAAGTTGCGGAAGAAGAATCCTTGTGAAGCACCATAGCCATGCACCAACACAATAGTGGGCACTTCTTCTTCTACTACTTCTCCTTCTGCAACATCACCACTGTTCTTCTCAAATGTGATGGTGTTGATGAAGCGGGGTTCACTGCTGGTTGATCGGAACCACCGCAGCTTGGATCCTGGAGGTCCAGATCCAATGTTGATCTGCTCCTGTTGATATGGAGTTCTGTTATGTGTTGCAGAAATGCAAAACCCCAACAAGAAGATGTTAACGCCAAGATTGGCCATGCAACAACAATCTAGAGGAGAAAGAAAGATGATGGATGGATGGTACATTGCCACAATGCACAAAGAAATGGGTAGTGAGGTAAGCAGAAGAAGAACAACAAGAAGAAGGGAAGGAAGGAGAGGGAGTGACTGACTTGATCAGTGTGAGAAGGCGTTGTTCAGAAGCGATAATGTCTTTTCTGGAAGTGGGAATCCATCGCATGAAATTCTGTAGTGCTGCAAACATGGACTGTTTCTTTCCTTCTGCCAGTTCCATCTCCTTTTTTGCACTCGACTTGCTTCCCATAGAACTCACGTGTTTCGCAACTGCTGACACTCGTTGAATTCGTACAAAGCGCATTTACTCTTGTGCTCACTTTCTCGTACCAACCAGAGCTTCAAAATCCAAAAACTTGAGTACCCAACTCGCCAAGAATCTTGCTCTCGCCTTAACCACCCAGCACGGGCGCTCTTTTCTCTCCAATTCTCCCAGACCCACAAACAAACCTCTGCTCCAGAAAACCCTAAATCCCGCCCTTGCCGCAAGGTGGGGCGTCGCAGCGGTAGCCCGGCTTTTTCTAGCAGCTCCCGAAGGGACAATAGAGAGAGAGAGAGAGAGAGAGAGAGATGGCACCAACACAAGACTGGGTCACAAGAAGAAGATAATTCCTGTAAGCAAATCTCTTCTCTTTAACCAATTTCTTTTTGGCAACCAAAGAGGTTCCGCTTCTCTCACCTTGTAAATCCCGGGCTTCCAGCGATGACGATCACATAGGGGGTTTCCAGATTCCGATCCGGGAAGAAATCCGCACACAGTGAGTGAGTCGGTCAACAAATCAAGAAGAGAAACAAGCTTCAATCAATTCACAGGGAAGTCACAATTTCAGAGGCAAGAACACAAAAACCATCTTCCAAGCAACCGGAATTTCATGGCAGGTGCACAATACGCTTTTCACAGATTTGTTTCTTGCTTGCGGGATTGAAGGAACGGAAGATTCTCCTCGCGCGATCGAGTCAGCGAGCCAGCGAGCGCGCACCCGCCGGGAAAGACGCTGCTGCTTTGGGTCCGGGCGCGCGCGCGGCGACACGCCGGGACCGGCACGGGTCCGTCTGTCCGGCCGCCGGTGTTTGAAACACCCGGCCCGGCCTGGGATACCGGGCGCGTTTGATCGACACAATCGCACGTTCCTGCGACCCTTCAGATCACTGGGTCTTGGCCTCCGGGTGGGAAGTTCTCTTTGGGACTATGCCTTTTCTTCCACGTGTGGGATAGATCATCCAAAATGATGTAAACTTGTCCAATTTTTATATCATTTTGGATGATACCAAGAACCTCTAGAAGGCCTTTAGAACACTTGTTGACATTCATCCATTCACATCTTCATTGTCAAATTGTCTCATCCTACATCATCCCCCATTCAATTATGCTATTATGATTTTTACTATAACTCATGTAGTCATGGAGTTTTTAAAAAAAAATACATGTCGTATTTACAATTTAATGATTTTTTGGACAAAATTTGATGTATTATAGTTGTTGAATTCTTTAAATAAAATATTTCCCTTTCTAAAATGTTGATTAAATTGAAAATTGAATGAATAAGATTTGTGGATTTATATTTTTTATATATCATGCTTACATTGGTTCCCTTGCAAAAATGTTTTTCTCTGAACACATAAAATATGTTTAAGCCTTTTGATGTGGAATACTTCTTTTTGTATTATTAATCCTTCAATTGCCATTTTTTCACCAAAACAATTTTTTTTCTGGGTTGCATTGGTTTATTTTTATTGCTAGGATGTGAAAATTTTCCCAAAATAAACCTTGAATTCAACATATAATATAACATTTTCCATGATTTCCATCTTAAACTATAATAATATTGGTTATTTTTGGCACAAATGAAAACATAAATCATTTTTCATCTTTTTTTATATAACACATCCCTTTGCCACATTTATTTATTCTTGTTGGCATTTACCTTGATGTTTTCCAATTCTTGTTTGCCACCTTTTAATTGACCTCTACAAACCTTAGAGTGTAGTGAATTACAAGTGCAAAGGACTTGTGTTATATATTGATAATGGGTGAAAGCTAAAAGTTGGGACTTTTGGTGTGAGTTTTCTTGAGTGACACATGCATGGCTTTAATGGGGATTTTCAAAGTTTCTTGTAGTGATTAACAATGGTCAGAATGGGCGAAGAAAGATTAATCACATCAATGTTCCAAATCATGACAAAAAAATAAAGAGGTAGAATTGGAACATGATGTACAACTTTTCAATGAACAATTTATTCAAGTGTTTAGTTGCCAACAAACCATATAATCATCTTATATGGACAAATCAAGGAATCCTTTTGTAGCTACCATATTGTCTTCATAAAAGATAAAATAGGAAAATGATGAAGGATTGCATACCAAAAATGGGAAGTAACAAAATAGGGGAAGATAGTATAATTGGTTTTAGAACCTCATTTCTTTCCCATCCCATTGTTGTTGTACCTAGTAGTACCACCTATGGATGTTTTGGCCCTATAAACCCAAAGTTCTTAAAAGTTTTCACGCTAACCAACTTTTGAATTTTTGGAAATTTCACATTCATGGAATGAAAATTTAAAAAATTGGAGACTTAAAAGGCGATTTACTTATTATTATTGTATATTACAATATATACTAACATGGGTAGATGTAAGAAAGTTTCAAATGTTACACACAATTATGGCAATAATTACTATGTCTTACTAATATTCTTAGAATATCAATACCCATATGTATGCATGCACGTTTTCACATGTATTGTGATATCTTCAATATTTTCATAACCATATCGTGTTTTTAGTCTTCCCATGCAATTTTTTTATAAAAATGTAACATTGTCACCTTACACCAACAATTCAATAACATGGGAAAAAACTAAAATACCTAAAGTTGACACCTATTCTAAAACTTCATTCCATGTCATCTTGAAACTTTATAAATCATGTCAAACTTATGATAAGGCACAAAACTTTGAAAGATCAACATAACGTAAACAATTCAAAGTTGATCCATCCTTTAAACACCTCAATAACCAAAAATGCAAAAGATTCAAGTCTTCACAAGTTTTCACAAATCATTTACTTCATCCAAATGTTCACTACCATACAACTCACTAGACTACACATACCTTTCAATTTTTTTGAAATAAATGGCAATTGTAGAGAAAAAAAATTTACAAATCATTGCTTCAAAAGACTTATAGAACCAAGTTCAAGCATGGAAATGGAACAAAGGTCAATGAAAAAACCCCCCTGTTAGGATAGTGACAACTCCAAGTGACATATTTGTCTTTCCTAGAGTAGAAAATAAATCTAAAGCCCCAAGAGTTATCAAATTATACTAAAATTAAAAAAACCTTCTTCTCAATAGGAAATCACTAAATGTTATGAAAAACTTTCTACCAAAGTTAATTTACCATAACCAATGGCATCCAAATAGTAATCTTAATATGTTATAATGTCTAAATGCTATGATTAAAGACTATCATTTCTATCTAACCAAATTTGCGAAACTAGACTTCAAAAAAAATGTCATAGAAAACTAAAATTTTGAACTTTCTACTAAAGATTGTGTCCAAAGACTTTTATTGAGTCTTATTTCAAAGGAGAACTACTAATATGAAAATTGTTGCCATGGTTTGCACGATGAAAGTTTCACATCCATCTTGTAGATGATGGTAGTGCCCACTTCCATGCATGTTGAATTCTAAGTTATTCCTTAAACATGTGAAATTTTGATTCAAATACAATATAGGCCAACAAAAAAAGGCAATCCATATTGGCATTTAGGTTCATCTTGAACCTCCATGAATTGATTATAATCACCTTATGCCATGACCATAAAAATGTGAATTCCTTTTCCACATGGATTCCTTTTGCCATAATTTACTTCATTCTAATTTCTAAGATATAATTTGTAATAGAGGAAACCATTTTGCTCATGTTGGCTAGGAAAATGTAATCTTGATATTTTGAATAGGTGATTATGTTGCACCATGTTGGAGAAGAGAAAATTTGTCCATGCAATCCATTTGAATTGAGTTCCTTAATTGAAACCATGAGTTTTTTTCCTCCATCTTGAGACCAAATTTTGAAATAGAAATTTCAAAATTCATGAATGAATTAGTTGATGTAAGAATAATAGACTTGATTGTGCATAAATCATTTTTCTTGATTTCTTTTTGTTTCATTGAATTTTGTGCATTTAATATGTGGGCTCAAAATTTTGTTCATTTTGTTCATGGAGTTTTTTAAGAAATGCAATTGCACATATAAGTGAAAAACCAAATGTTGTACCTTTCAACTATGATCCCTACCAAAGATTTATCATGAGAATTTCATGTTTGTTAATTAGAGGTTTTTCTTACAAGTTGACAACCATATTTTTCCAATTTTCATTGATTTGGTTTCTTGAATCCCAAATCTTTTTATCGAATGATGTTTATGCATGAACATAAAAAATCTATTCTACTTTGAATCCCCATTTCTTACTCTTGTTTGGTTTTGTTGAATTAATCCTATAATAAATGAAAACTTGTAGGTTTGACTCACCGAGTTGAAAGGCATATATCACTCATTTTGAAAAAAAATGTATGCATAATGTTTCCTTTGGGTCAACCAACCTTAGTCTACTAATTTTTTTCTAAACATAATACTCATTCCATTTCACATGAGAAATTATATTATGGTCACTACCAAACACATTATTTTTGAAAAAGCTTTAATTTTTTAAATTGATTTTTGGGTCATACCCAACAAATGTAAAATACCATAAAATTGAAGGCAACATTTGGTTCATGATGAGGTCTCCTACCAACCAATGACAACTTGATAGCACAAATTAATAAGTTAGCTTCTTTTTAATTTTTGCCATTAAAATTGGTCCACCTCCTAAGTCTTGAGATTTAACCCACATGGCATTTAAAATAACTTTGATAAATCTTTTATATGCATTCATTGCCATTGGTAATTTTGAAGTTGGTCAAGAATGATAGATGTTGGACCAAAGCAACAAGCCATACATTATTTTACACTAGTAGAAAACATGTGGTTAGACTATTGTGCAAACCATTCATTTTGCAATGGTACCATTATAGTGGGGTTTCTAGGAAGCTTAGTGGTTTGAAGTAGTAGTTCGACCCTAGTGGGATAAAGAAACGACTAAATAGGCAATTGGGTGGTTTGGTTCAATTTTCTTTTGTGGTTTTTATAGGGTGCATGGGCAACATGCGTATAATTAATGGTTCTATGGGTGGTCTTATGTGTTCATCATTAAAGTGATTGGTCAAACCTCGATTGATTGGTCGAACATAATTTTGATTGGTCAAATGTCATGTGGCAGTTAAACATTGGCCACCTAGGCTAGGCAACATGACATTTAAACATTAGCCACTTAGGTTATGCCATGTGGTTAGAACCTAAATGACTTAGGTTAAACTTAAACTAGGCCTAAAATTAAATACGTAGGTTTAGGAACCTAAAGTTTAAGCTTAGGTCTAGGCACCTAAAATAGGGTTAGGCAACCTCAGCCTACCTTAAGAACCTACATTATGTCTTTTCCAATGTTGTGTGTGTAAATGTTAATATCCATAGTATATATGGCATGTAAATCCCGTGTAAATGTAAATTATTTTCATTTACACATCCAAATTTTTTACATTTACACTTATATTATTGGCATGTATATAATTTTTTTACTTTTACACGGCCCAAGGTAAATGTTTTGGGGCGTGTAAATGTAAGTGTATATACTAAAGTTATTCATAAAATCGCCTTGTATATGGGCCTTTTTCCACCATCAAACCCTTTTTTCACTCTATCCATAAAATGAATTTTTAAATTAAATTTGGGTATGAAATGCTAAAATTCAACATTTAATGCATAAGGTTGTGGCTAAACTAATCATGGTTAAATAAACCATGCCTAAATTAATTAGAATATTAAGTCAACCATGGTTAAAGTAACCTAAGTTAAAATAACCATGGTTAAACTAATTAAAACATTAAATTAACCATGGCTAAACTAACCTAAATTAGTTAAAAGGTTAAATTAACCATGATTGAACTAACCATGGTTTAAATAAGTTAGGCTAAACTAACCATGGTTAAAGTAAGTTAGGCTAAACTAACCATCATTAAATTAAGTTAGGTTAAATTAATTATGGCTAAAATAAATTAAGCTAAAATAAATTAGGCTAAGCTAACAATGGTTAAAATATGTATTGCAAAATTTCAAATTTTATTTGTCAAATATATTTAAATTAATTTTTTGGAAATTAAAAAAAAAAATTGCCCTATTCTATTCATGAATTTTATTTGAATTTTTTTCAATAAAATGTAAATTCAATGAAAAAGAAAAAATGAACAAAATGAACAAAATTTTGAACCCACAATTTAAAAAAAATGCCCCACCTTCCTTGGTAATATAATAAAAATTAATATTCATATTCATATTTAATGTTACTAAGTATTAATAATATTAATAATATTATATATATAATTACTTAAATATTACAAGTAATGAATAAACTAAATTAAACTAAGTCAAATTAGACTAAATTAACCATGGTTAATATGTATTACAAGTTGTTTCAAGGAAAACAACTACCATTTATTGCACTCATCACAATATGAACATAAAAGTGTGTAGATGACCACCTTTGAAGACAAACTTAATTTTAACATCTTTTCACATGAACCAAATTTAAAAATCCATCTCAACACACACCTCCTTAGTTATGAACTTTCATTGTGGTCATCATAGTTCAGGTTTAATAAGCCTTCTACAATTTTGTTGTTGAAACCTTTTGGTAAATCGAATTTATAGGTCTTACTAGCTTAATTGTTTCTATGGATTATTTCATTTAATGACCGTCATATATATATAACTTTGTGGTAAATTGAACAACGTATTTTCTTCATTCCTATTACATTATTTTGAACATTTGAATTAACACATTGAATTGGCTTTGACATTTTAGTGACTTGGCCTTGTGAACCAAGTGCTAAATATTTAAATTGCAAAGTTTGAGGGATGGCAAATTGCAACAATTAGAAATAGAGTTGACAAGTGATAAAAAATTGCATTATATTTGACTAGAGAATCACTCAAGGTTGAATTGACAAATGAAAGAAATTTGCATTATACATTGTTAGACGTATTTACATGGACTAATTTACAACCTCAAGTTGTAGAATTTAAGATGGAGCTAAAAGATAAGATGTTGAAAATTGGGCAACCCGCGAATTATATGAGCTTGATTTACAAATTCCCCAATTGTAGGTGTATGATTTCAAATGGATCAAAGTGATGAAAACCATGGACAAAGTTTTTAGGAGAAAAAACACAATCGAATCATCGTGCCAAAGGGTTGTTGGGAAACATATCCCCAAACGAAAATGTGGCATTTTGTGCTCCTCTTCTTCATAGCTTGCAAGGTCCAAGGGTTGTTTGGGATGTGCTTTTGACTTTGAGCAAGAATTATAAGTCAAGTATTGGATGCATATCAAAGTTGGAAAGCAACATGGAAATCAAAAGATTGGATGGATGTGTTAGTATCAAAGTTGGAAAGCAACATGGAAATCAAAAGATTGGATGGATGTGTTATAGTATCAAAGTTGCAAGCAACATGGAAATGTGCAAAGTGAAGAACCAACATAGGTTTGTTGTTTGTTCCTGTGAGCTGGTGGTGTTTTGGAATATCTGGATTCTGGATATAAACATATCATGCCCACATGATATGAGTCATGATATGGCCCCACTAGGTCATCATTCTTTTCCATTATTCTAAAGCAACAAAAACAAGTATTGGGGGAATGAGGGAAGCTCCTCCCCATATCATTTGTGTGTCCACCACCATTGAACTGAAGGAGAGCTAAAGTTAGTTAACCTTAGAAGTTGCAATGGTTGTGAAGATCTCAGAGGTTAGACATGAGTTCATATCATTCAAAACAATTTAATGTTTGAGTGAGCAATTAACCCTTCCTTGTCCAATCAACCTGATTTGGGTTGATGAATGCTTTTTAGATGAGCCTTAGATGCAGGCAGCCATTGTTCATCCAACTCAATTTGAGCTTCACACTAGGCTATCTTCATAATGGGCAATAATGGGTGCATTGGGCAAAGGATTGAGGTAGTAATTTTTTTGGGTGACAAATTTTGTCATATTTTTGTGATTATTGGAGAGAAAATTGAAAAAATTAGGTATTTTTTGGAAAAAAAGAAGAAAAGAAGTGTGGAATATTTATTTATTTTTGGTCCGTAAAAATTCTCCACTTTTGCAAAATCAGAAATTTAAAAAAAAGGAAAAAGAAAACACTGGACTGAGGCCTCCTAGCATATATATATGTGGTTAGCTTCATAAGGGGCAAATATGGATCATCAAGGACCTGCTCTGAAGAGATCATCAGCAAAGGCCTAACAAAAAAAAAGGAAGTTGGAAAATTGGAAATGGGGGAAAAATTTAAAGTATATGTACTCATATATATAACACACTATTTTTTCACTCAGAAATTCAAGTTAAAAAAATGCACTTACATATTCAGCAGTTTGAGAAATCACTAAAAGTGGAGAAGAACATCATGAGTTTCCCCATGAAGCTTTTTCCATAAAGTGTTGTTGCATTTTTAAAATTTGAGACCAACCCATCCATCCATCATCATGGCCACCACCTCCACCACCTTCATATTGTGATTGTGTAATGATGTTCAAAATGGATGTTTTTGTTGAAGGCATCATTGATTTGGAGCCTGGCCTTGAGAGCTGAGCTCCTCCTTCTCCTACTATCAGACACAAAAGTCAAAGAAATATAGGGTATGTCCTTTCTCTACATATTTGCACATTGGAGAGGAGGAGATGAGATGAACCCAGTGTGGTTTTTTTCTCCTATCTTGTGAGATAGGTAGGTAGGTAAGTAGGTAGGTAGGTAGGTAGGTGGGTGGGTGGGTAGGTAAGTAGGTAGGTAGGTAGATAGATAGGTAGGTAGGTAGGTGGGTGGGTGGGTGGGTGAGTGGTCAGATGATCATCCACAAGAGGACTTAGCCAAATTTGTCTCCAAGTCAGAACTGAAAGTAGAAAAGTTTAGGAATCTATGTTTTTGGCCATATGCTACAAATTATTTGTCTAAATTTGGCAATTTGGCAATTTGTTTTCCTCATATAATAATGTGACTATTTTGGGCCCATTTTTTCCGTCCCCCCCCAAAAAAATGCCTTTGTTTTTAAAGTAGCATGCTTAAGAGCCATGCTACAAGCACATCATAATTTGAAAGCAATTTTTTTTGGTCAGTTTTTATTTAATTTTATTTAATTATTAATTTTATTTTTTCTAAAGCTACATTTTTCCTTTAAATTTTTTTAAAAAACAATTCTGTGATGAGTGTACCAGGCTGGTATGCCATGAGGTGATACCCAGCCTGATACCCATATCAGGCTTGCATGAATCCTACCTTGATACCCATCTTGTGCCATTTTTTTATAATAATATACCAGTTTCAATACCAGGTGGCAGGGATATACCTGGCCTCATACCAGCCCAAGCAAGTAGCCAGGGTATAAAAGGACTTTAGCAAATTTCTATTTTCATAGCTGGTCTATAGCCAAAAGTGGCTAAATCTCCTTGTGGATGATTGCCAAAGTGGCCTCATACCAGACCAACTCAAAGTCACTTGAACCTTATGCTAAGAAAGAAAGAAAGAAAGAAAGAAAGAAATAGGCAAACAAATTCCTGAAAAGTCTGATACTTCATTTATTTCAAAGATCTATTTTAATTTTAAAAAATTATATTTCATTTTATTTCATTCTCATGCAATCTTTTGGTTTATTAAATTTTTTGTGATCTGAAATGTAATTATACTTAATTTATATTTATAAATTATTTAAAAAATAAAATAAAATAAAATAAAATATTAAAAAAAAACCTAAACAAACATGTCATAGCCCTCATGTATTTTAACACTTTTATTTTAGTTCTAAATAACTACTCAGTACTAATAAGTAGTTGTTGCAAACTATTAACCTCTCTCTTCTTGGTCTTAATGGTAACAGATTTATAATATAAAATATGTATAATTATGATGCTAAAAACTTAGTACTTAATAATTAAGTAGTTGTGCAAACTCAGCTCTCTTCTTTCTTGGTCTTAATGATAAAAAAAATATTTATAATATTAAAATATGTATAATTATGATGCTAAAAACTTAGTACTAAATAATTAAGTAGTTGTGCAAACTAAGCTCTCTTCTTTCTTGGTCTTAATGATAAAAAATATTTATAATATTAAAGCATGTATAATTATGATGCAAAAAACTTAGTACTAAATAATTAAGTAGTTGTGCAAACTCAGCTCTCTTCTTTCTTGGTCTTAATGATAAAAAAAAAATTTATAATATTAAAATATGTATAATTATGATGCTAAAAACTTAGTACTAAATAATTAAGTAGTTGTGCAAACTAAGCTCTCTTCTTTCTTAGTCTTAATGATAAAAATAAATAAATTATAATATTAAAATGTGTATAATTATGATCCTAAAAGCTTAGCTATGTGACACACCCCTTTTGTTTAACAAGAGAATTAGCTTCTCATAATAATGTTAGCCCTATATCCTATCATTCCACTTATCTAAACCCTTAAACCCTAAAATGCTAGAAGGGTTTAGGGTTTAGTTCAATGGCTAATTGAGCTTTTATTTATTGGCACATGTGAGGGAGGGGGGGCCAAAGTGTTGAATTCCCCTCTTGGAAAAGGAGCCAAGCTGATTTTTTTTTGAAATCATGTAATGATTGGAAACGCCTAAGTCTAATCAATTTTTGGATGAAGTGGTAACTTCAAAGTACTTGGCAACTGCAAATTTCCATTTAATGCTCTGCAACTAACAATTATTGCCTTGGACCCATGGTAATATCATTCATCCTATTCATCCCATTCATCCCATCCATGAAGCCAAATCTGGCCCCATTTTACTGCACAAATAAGTGGGGTTTTAGGTTAGCTAGTTGGTGTTGATGGATGTACTTCATCCTCATTTTTGCTGGGAAGTGTACTGAGTACATCAAATCCTTCTTCCTGGCTTGTTACTTAAGATCTTAGGTTAAGCAGCACCTAAACTCATACCCATGGTCAAGAGTACCATAGAAAAGGACCAGCTTCTGCACATATCTGCCAATTAATTAGTTAATTAATTTTAAAGATTCTATTTCCAAAAATAAAATATTCTAGATTATTTCAAAATATGTACTCTTCTTTTTCCTTCCAAAAAAAAATTGTTTAAAAAAAAAAGTAGCCTAATTTATTTTTGATTTTGAAAGGGTTTTTATAGTTGAAAGAACTTGTGATATGGTTCTAACTTCTAATATGGGTTCTTCAAATCATGGAACATTTTTGGTCATGTTGTTTCTGGAAACCTGATTTTCAAATCTGGGGTGATTAGGATTCAAACTCCACCAATTTCACACAGAGCCCCAGTTATCATTTAATTTTGTGTCATAAACTTGGTTCAATCATCAAACTACAATTTCACCACATGAGTGAAAGGTACATCATATTTATTACATTTTTCAAAAGAAAAAACACTATTTATTCACTACTTACATGTAGAAGATTCAGACCCATATATTGAAATGGGTTAATATAATATATAGACCCTCTAGCAGACCTCACTCTAGTAGGAGAAGGTACCATTTTAGGTATGGGTTCACCTTGAAACCCTTGTTTAGGGCTTAACTTGATAGTATACACCAATGGGTTGTGCGATTGCCAAGGCTGATTTTACGCTTGTATATGTGATAAGTATATTTTTTGCCTGGTATTATTGAATCTGGTATAAGACTCATATACCAGATTGGGACTGGAATAAGATGGATATTAGAGTTATCCATAAAGTCAGGCAATTAGGGGGTGAGAACAGCTAGTTTCAGCATAATCACCAGCAACAGAGGGTGACTCTCCAGATAAGTCTATTGCCTGAGGTCAAATCAGTCTCTTTAGTGTCCTTGCAACTAAAGTGTTGATACCGAGTGCAAGCCTATATACGAGACCCGACATTGATAGTACACACACCTTGGAGTCATCTCTTTTGAATGGAGATATTCGGTGGGAGGAAACTTGAAAGCATTCGGTGTTGTACTTTCATTTTTTCAAAAGCCCCAAAAAAAAAAAAAAAGTGCATGACATTTGGCGGCCTGACTTTCTGGTGTTCTACAACAACAATAACACAAGAAAGTCATGCACACATTTTGATTTTCAAGTAGAATCAAACGAGAGGATGACACAACACTAAACGTGCTCTTCTTTTTTTTTGTGTACAACCTCTTTCCTTTTTGTTTTTGTTTTGCGGGAAAATGTGATTGAGAGTTTGAAGTTTTAAAAAATCCATTGCATATCTCCGTGGGGATTTTGAATCCCAAACACCAATGTGCAAAGCATTTTGAAAAGAAAACCCATTTTATGCTTGTGGAGATATCAACTTCAATGATAAATATAATCAAATTATGAAAAATATTTTCTCTAACAAATGCTTGCCATTATAATCCCCCCCCCAAAAAATGGTTTTCGTTAATGATACACGATTTTGGCAACAATTTTGCCATTGGAGTCATCAATGAATGAACTTAACCGAAAGAATTTTTGCTTCCCCCCCTCCACATACAGAAAACAATAGAGGTTTAGATAGAAGCATTTCTTTGGAACAACAAAAATTTAGGGAAACAAGTTTAAAGCTCTCAACCAATATTACCCACAACAAAGCCATGTCAAACATGTTTGCCAACACAATCACAACATAATTAATGTTGCAAAAAACACAATAATGAATGGGTATTTTAGTGAAAAGGATTTTGTTTAAACACAAAAATGATTACGTTGCCAATAGAAACACAATCATGAATGCTTATTTATTGAGAGGATTTCATTTGATATGGACAGATTTTTCAAATTGCAACATATTATGTCGTCTTTGTATTATGTACATCGATTTTTTTATTTTTATTAAGCATTTTTGCACAGATGTGTTTTTTCTTCAATGTTTTGATATTTATTTAAAATTGGGTGAATGCTTTTTTAAAAAATTACCAAAGTTAGTCAAATTTACACTAGAAAAACAAAAGTTTCTCAACTTTGTGTAGCTAATAGAGTTTTCCTTAAAGTCATCCTGTCTTCACCCTATCTTTGAGCCTCTTTAGCTCTCTCACAATTTGGAGAAATTTTTAAAAAAAAATTTGGAAAGATTTTTTTGTAATTTTTTTTTTTTGAGGGTATAGTTTTGTTATATGGAACAGTACTTTTTTTTTTTTTTTCAAATTTGTGAGGTAGGTTACAGGTGGGTTGGCGATCATGCACAAGAGGACTTAGCCAAATTTGACTACAATTCAGAGAGAAAAATAGAAAAAAAAATTAAGCCTCCCTCCTATATTTTGGCAACATGTTGGAACCTATTGTCTAAATATGGTGATTTCAAAATGTTTTTCCCCTTGTATGTGGGTCCATTTTTTTAAATTAAAAAAAAAAATTCAAAAAAAAGTCCTTTGAATCACAAGCAACTCCACTTCTTTTGTCCCCTGGATGCAAAAATTCGCCCAAAAATAAAACACTCGTATGGAATGGTCAAGCCCCAGCCCATTATGTTGGGCAAGGTGCCATATGAGCCCATTAGGGCAAGCTAGATGAACGTAATGGGCAAGGGCAACTAGGGCCATTCCATAACATGAAGGTCCGAGGCCAGCAAATTCCACAATGATTTAGAAAAGAATTTATGTTCAATGGGACACGTTTTGGTCATAATTGTTAGGTATATGATCATCAATGGAAGATTATGTCAAGAATATGGTTAATGAAATGACATAATCTGCCACACTAGACCATTATGTTGTATTCTTTGGAATGATCTAGTTGCTACCCCTTATGTTGGGTGCGTCCCCTAATGGGACACATCCCTCACTTGTTAGTGCGACGAGCTAGGGGATGCACCCATCATGGACCGGAAATGACATAATCAAATTATGACATATAATGTGGTGAATAAAACGACATAATAATCAGATTATGGCAAATAATGTGGTGAAGAAAATGATGTAATCAGATTATGGCATGTAACGTGATGAAGAAAATGACATAATCAGATTATGTCATGTAATGTCGCGTAGAAAATGACGTAATCTGCCCCACCCCCTTGTCGTTGCCCAGCAGCTGCAGCAGGAGGGGGAGCGCAGTAAGGGCAGCCTGGTTGCAAGCAACGAAAGAAAGAAAGAAAGAAAAGGAGGAAGAGGCGCGCTCAAATCTCGCGGCCAGGTTTAGAAATCTTCATGGCGGCAGGTAGCCACAAGAGTCGGCGATGGTGTGCACATGATGATCATGCAGCAGCTCCCACGCATTCACCAACACCAACGATTTCAAAACCACCCGCTTCCCCAAAAAAAAACTCAGCTGTAAATGGTTGTACTTACTGTTGATGAGATTCTTCCTTCTCCTTGTGCTTCTTCTTCTCTTCTGGCTCTTCTCCTTCTTCTTCTTCTTCTGTTGTTTTTGCAATATAAAACTTAGTGTAGGTGCTGTTTTTTGATGTTGGTTTTAGTATTGTGTTTTTGCTTCTGCAATATGATCCTGGGAACCCTGCATTGCTTGATTGAAGCCTCTGCTTGAGTATTGAGGGATTCTGCATGTGTTGAGAGAGAGAGAGAGAGAGAGAGAGAGAGAGAGAGAGAGAGCATTGGGCCGGGGATTTGTTGTTGGACGGATTTGAGGTTTCAAGTATGAATAGCTCGTTCTTGTTTGAGGAAGAGAAGGGTGAATTTCTGAGAGGCACTAGGGTGCGGGGGCGGGCCAAGAAGCCTAGTCATGGGTCGAGCTCCTCGCGGAAAGCTGTATTGAAGGATGATCATGCTGCTGCTGGTGTCGATGTGGGTACAGGGAATGTCGAAGCTTCTGATGATGCCGGTGTTGATGAGAGTGATTTCCAGTTCGATGTTCCAGCTTCCATTCATGCGTCGTTACAGAATGACAAGCTTGAGAGCTGCACGACGACGCTAGTGGCAGGTGCCTTGTTTCCAGAGCCGTTTATAAATGGCCAGCATGAAGATACTATAACTGTTGCGGAATTCTTGGCCAACACTGTTGGGCTGCAGGAAGAGCAGCAGCAGCAGCTGAAGGCGCGCGTTACTGGGGTTGATGAGATGGCGGAACCTGTGGAGGTCAGGAAGCATATCGTCGCTGTTGGTGGGATCAGCTCGGCAGAGGATACGGGAGTGGAAGCAGCGCTTGAGAATGAGATGAGCCCGCCGCTCGGCCGGTTATCAGATCCGGCGGCGCTGCAGGAGCTGGGGAGTGTTGCGGTAGTGGGGAAGAAGATGGATGGGGACAATGCTTCAGCAGCTCCTCAGGTGAAAGGTGCAGTACTGTCAAATGGTGGGGCGGCGAAGAAGAAGCTCCAGCAGCAGCGGTCGACACAAGTAGTTGGACCCTGGGTCTCCAAAGTGCGTCCGTCTGCAGCACCAGCTGCACAGCTACAGTATGCGGCGATGAAGATGCTTTTGAAGCTCGACGACGTCGTCGACTCCGGGATCACTGACGACTTCTCGCAGCAGCAGCAGCTTCCTCCTGACTCTTCTTCCAGTTCTCCCACAGCACGTAGTGCTAGCCCTCCAGGTTTGAACATCACCATTCCTGTCGCGGCATACCCATTGCCCAACCCTCAAGCCCTTCCAGCTTCCCCAGCTGCTAGTCGTTCAGAAGCCGACTCCCCGATCTGCTCTCATGTCCCGCAAGCGCAGGTCGATTCAGGAAGTAAGAAGTTCCCTACTGTCGTCGCTCAGCACTCAGAAAGGTCGCCGTCGAAGTCGCCCACGAGGCCGGGGAGGCCGACCAGCCCCGACATGAGCACACACAGAAACAGAGATGGCCTCATCAAGTCTCCTGCAAGAGCACCGTGGTCTTCGGATACAAGGAACCACACCAACGGCTTCAAGTCTCCGACGTCCAAAGAGCAAATGCTCGTCGCGGGTAGTCCGCGAGGTCGAGATCAGAACGGGTTCAAGTCTCCGACGAAGCTAGATAGGTGGCCAGCTGATCACATGAGCTCCACGAAGGACATCAAGCCGCTGGCGTCGTCTCCAGAACAAACTCGTCGGAGGGCAGCAGAGCCTCGATACATGTCGCCGACCAGGTCGACCTGGTCAGCAGCAGCTGCAGGCGGATCCGCGTGGTCGGAGACGACGGGTGGGGTCAAGTCGCCGAGCAAGAACTGGGTCTCCGAAGGCGATAGACAAAGCTCGAGCTCTTCGTCTAGTGTTGCAGTTGCAAGTAGGAGAAGCAAGTCGCCCATTAAGGCAAGGGCGGAAGGTGGGGAAGCAGCGAGGGATGCACAGTCCAAGCTCTTCACTAGGTCTTCTGAAGAGTCGAAGCCGGTGGTCGCGATGAACCAGGTCTCTGCTGCTGCTGCTGCAGTGAAGGCGAAGCTGCAGCTGGCGACGACAACGAACTTTACACCCACAGCAGCCAGCGGCTTCAACTTCAAGTGCGAGGAGAGAGCACAGAAGAGACGGGAGTTCTATGCGAAGCTGGAGGAGAGGATGAAGGCCAAGGAAGAGGAGAGAAAGCGAGAGGAAGCTAAGAGACTGGAAGAGAAGGAAGCTCAGTTCAAAGAGCTTCGCAGAGCTTTGACATACAAGGCGAATCCGGTTCCAAGCTTCTACCAAGAGCCTGTACCACCCAAACCTGAGCTGAAGAAAATCCCACCTACTCGAGCTAAGTCCCCCAACTTCACACCCTCAAGGAGAAGATTGAGCTGCTATGCAGAGCTCACAAATGGACAACGACCTGAAAGAGCAAACAGGATGATCAGCAATGCAGCTGCTGGTGGAAGACGAAGACATAGCAGTGGCAGCATGGGTATCAAACCTGGAGCCTCACAAGGCTCGAGTGCAACATCTAGTGAGGATTTCACTTCTGCCAGTGTGCAGCTGCAGGAGATCATGAAGCCGGCAGCAGCAGAATCAAGCTTTGATGCAGCGGGGAGAAGGATCATTCATCGCCCCAACAGCTTGAGTCTAATAGGAAATGCTCCTCCCATGTCAAGATCAGCTCTTGAAGACCATGAGGTAATCTTATACACTGATGCTGCACAGACTGAAGAGAAGATAAAGATCCAGCTTGTAATGACAAGGAACAGTAGTCTAGAAGAAGAAGAACTGCAGCTCAAAGAGGAGCTCAGCAATGAGCTTGCAGCATTGGAGATGAGTTCAGGACCTCTTCCTCCAGCCAGTCCAACTGTAAGCAGTGGTGGTGCTGGTGGGGATGAAAGTAAGCAACATGACAGTATAAGATCTCCTCCAGCTTCAAGCTGTGATGTGGAGGCCGGTATGATCAACTGCAATGTGGCAAGAAGCAGCTTGTCATCTGCAAGCAATTCTTCTCCTTATTCCTCTGTGAAGGACATTGTCTCTGAATTCTCCAGGAGATTAGCAGGTGAATCTACTACTACTACTGCAGCCACACCAACAGCAACTTCATGAAGAGGAGGAATTCTTTCATCATGCAGCTGTTGTACAACTCTAGAATTCTCCTGACTCAAGCAGACACAAAAGTGGATGCTATAAATCATCAATGTTGCTTCATCAATGTCATTGTGATGGAGTGATTCTCTCTCATGGAGCATTTTTGTCAAGAACTTTTGTGAAAGAATCTGTCAAATCTGCACATGTTCTGGGTGCTGGATTGATTGGTTCTCGTGGAGCATTTTGTCAACCCCAACTGTGGTCCTTAGAAGGAATCTGTCAAATCTGCACACGATGTGGGTGCTTGGTTGATTGATTCTCCACATGGAGCATTTTGTCAACCCTGACTGTGGTACTTAGAAGGAATCTGTCAAATCTGCACATGATGTGGGTGCTTGGTTGATTGATTCTTGTTATGGAGCAGTTTGTTAACCCCGACTGTGGTACTTAGAATCTGTCAAATCTGCATACTACATAAATGCTTGATTCTCATTGAGTATTTTCTCAATCTGATTGTGAATTTAGAATCTGTCAAGTATGTATATGTAGTAAATGCTTGATTCTGATGGTGCATTTTGTTAATCTGATTGTGGAAAAATCTGTTAAATTGTTCTGCACATATGAGTGCTTGATTGATCCTCATGATGGAGAACCTGGCAATACTTTTGTGGAAGATATGTTTCTGTGAAAAGTGCATATGTGAGTGCTTGATTCTTTCTCGTCATGGAGCATTTTATCAATCTGATTTTGAAACAATCTGAACGGAATTTGCACATGTGAGTGTGTGATTCTTTCTCATAAAGTGTTTTATCAATCAGGTTCAAAATATTCTGTGGAATGTGCATGATGTGAGTGCATGATTCTTTCTCATGGAGCATTTTTTGTCAATATGATTGTGAAAAGAATTTGTGAAATTTGCATATGTGCTTGATTGGTTTTCTTGGGTAATAAAGTTTGCCCCATGGATTTAGGTCAATTGGATCCCCTGCGATTGTTCCTTTGCCTTGATTTTGCTCCCTGAATTTGTATGTGTTGAGTGGATTTGGGCTTCTGGTTAAAATCTGAGGGCTTTTGCTTGGATCCATTGTCAAATATGTGTGTGTGTGTGTGTTCCACACATAGATGACTCCCTTCTGGAGATGTGATATGCTTCTAGAAAATTCTTGCAATTTTGTTATGGGTGCTTTACAACTGTACTTGTGATTATGTTTACGTTCCTTTCTGCATTGATGTTTGGAGTCAAATTGAGTTGCTGTGATATGCCTTCTATTTCTCTACAGCTGTGCAAGTAGTGTTTGGTAATTTGGTCATGCCAGCTGACTAAATTAAGTGTTAAGCAGCCCTATGGAGTAGGCAAAAATTGTAAGATTCATGAACATAATGTAATTTATAATTTGTAGGATGAAGCGAAAATGGTATTTACATAAAACATGTGCTCCACATCTGCAGTGGATCGACATCCAATCCAAAGTCCATCAAATGTCTTGATTTGAGCTCTTGCTCATGCTCCCATACAACTTCAGGTACTTCACCTTGCCCATCTTGTGTGTATATGTGCCATTTCCAATCTTGCAAGTTTCCATTTTTTGGTTTCTGTCAATTTGCATTCTCATGTGCTTCTTATTAGTTGGTGAAGATGTGTGAATCACACCCAATTTGTTTCTCTTTTAATTTACTCATTATGGTGCCGTCCATTGCCTTAGGATGTCTACTGGAAACAACGCTTCGGAATGAAGCAGCTCCTTTCCAAAAATGAATACTCTTTTGAGATTTTCAAGCACAGTTCACACATATATAATAGAATTTGTGTATGGTGTTTCACAAGTTTCACACACTAGAGCACAAATAATGAAGGCCTTTGAGCCCATGTTACTCCACTACAACCACACTATTGAGAAGTATGTGTAAACACTGCTGTTGTGCGATTTGTATATGAACCGCCAGTTCCAGGTTTTTAAAAAATTGGAATTTCTAAGAACTGGCCAGTTCTGGTTATTTAAAAATTTCCATTTCAGAGGACCAGCTGGTTCTGGGTATTTAATTTTTAATTTCTTGAAAGAACCAGCTGGTTCCAAGGGTCTGGTTGTGAAACATCAGGTTCTGAAAACTGGCCAGTTTTGAGACAGTTTTCAGCTTATACTCCCACCTGATTATGCTAATGGTAATCAAGGCGATTTCTTACTTTTCACTTCAGATTTTAATCTGGTTCACAGCTGGTTTTCTAAGATGACAGATTTGTCGGAAAGCTAATGAAAAAACACCAATTTTTTTGCATGTTTTTAAGCTTCAAAAACAAATTATGTTTCAAGCTTGAAGGTTTGAAGTTAGAAGCTTCAACAACAGCACTAAGAAATAACAAATGCAATTCAAAGACTTTTCCTTTGCCAAACTTACATACACCTTACAACTATGTTTGCAGGGTAATATGACATGCATACTCATAGTTGCTAGGCTTCATCTTGCCCAAATCTACTAGAACATCAATCTATCTTTTTTCTTCTACCTCTTCCTAGTAGGACAATCAACCAAGAGATATTTTGCAAGGTGGGAACCCTTATGTGTCCACAGAATGTTCTCCAATGGTGCGACAACCTAGTTCACCTTTGTTCCAAGCGAACACATCTCGGTAACATTCTAGGACCTTCTAGAGCTGTTGTCTTTTCTCCTTATCCAAGTTAGGATCAACCCGGATCTTCTGGCAGATCTCTTTCCACCTTGTGCTTATCTCATCATTGTTAGATAATGTTAACTATTGGTTGGAGTTGTTTGTTGTGAAAGCCACCACTTTCTATTTCATGAACTTGTAACAGTACTAGAATTTTTGCACAGTTTGTAGATTCAAAGATGGCCTGCCTTCTTTTCTTTGTATAAAAAACCCACTTAAATTAGTCAACATAGTTGTTTGCGTATGTTATTTCCTCTTCCATAAACCCATCAACCTATTCCTGCAGTATTAGTTGTAGAATTTGTTGTGGTCCTTTTGATAGCACCAGATCTTCAAATCCAATATCCCCAAACTCATTCTCATCACCAATCTGTTCAACTGGGTGATGCTTTTCATCTCAATGTTCACTATTATTCGTATCAGTGTTTGAGTTTGACATAGGCGCATCCACTCCTTTGGACATGATGGAATCATATTGATACGAATTTTTAACAGTCATGTCCGAACCACCAATGATATGTGTGTTTTCCAACGCAACAATAACATCTCGCTTCAAGGCTTCTGAATTCATTCTTTGCAGCATATTTACCATAATTAATGGTAATACCTCCACATTGGCCCTTGGACCATGCCTTACTTGGATCAAGCCCGGCTTCGCATCCATGATTGCACCAATTTTTATCAAAAAATCCAATCCAAACAATACGTCATAGTTGTATGTATCTACCACCATAAAGGTCATGGTGCATTATACGCTTCCAACTTTAATAGGTACTTCATCAATTCTACCCATAGCTTGTGTGACAACTCCAGATGCAGTTTTGTAAGTTTTAGATTTGACAACTAAATGCATTATGCCCAATTTTCTAACCACTGTAGTAGCCATAATAGACATGGATGCTCCAATATCCTCCACCCTTTCCACCACATAGTTGTTTATTTCCATAAGCAAATGGAGGGTCTTGCTTCGATGCATTTTGTTGATGCGGATCTTTTTGAGTGCTAAAGTTGCTGAAACCATAAACACCTGATTGTTCATTGCCTCTAAATCCTTCTTTTGTCTAGCCAATCTTACTAGACTTTCAAGGTGTTCTAGTTCCCCTGATATCATAAGAATTGTCTCCATAGGTGAAAGGGAAATCTTCCCTTTAATGAAGTGGGAAAAAATCTTAGACCTAACTAAGGTTTCCTGATTTACTCATGTCCCCTCTTCTATAGCTTCAGAACTCGATATAACTCCACCTGGTGCTACTTCAACAAGCATCCTCTTCCTAGGTACTCGAGTGTAAGAGAAGAGATTTTCATTTCCGCATAGCTTGTTAAGTTGTTGCATGGTTGCCTCTTCATCATTCAATAATACTTTGAAAAAGTTTGCTGCTCCAAAGTGGGACTTCCCATCCTTGGGTTTCTTCCAACACCTATCTTCCGAATGACCTAAACTTGCACAGAAAGAACATTTTATCCCACAGTTTTCTATCCTATGAAACAAGCCGCACTTGGCACATTTTGGCCATGGCTCATTTAATCTCGGACAGGCGGTGGTTAGATGGTCTCTTCCCTTGCAGATATGGCAACCCCCGAACATGGTGGAAGAAGATGTTACATTAGGATTGGGCACATTCCCCTCGAAGAAATTAATAAGTGTGTTGTTCAAAGTCGTAATCTGCTTTTCCATCATGGTTTTGAAACTCCCTCTTCTTATCTTCTTTTAGTGGTTCATGTGGTGTTTTTTCGAGTTCTCCCAACACCCTTTCTACTTCTATTACATTTTCGACCAATTCTTCAATATTGATATAAATCCTTACAACACACTACTTCCGAATTTTTGGCCTCAACCTAGCTAAAAATCTTTGTCTTTGTTCAACATCTTGTATTTTGCCCCTTTGAAAGAGCTTATCAAGGCGTTCAAAGTATTTCTGAACCCTTTCCTTAGGCTCCTATTTGATGGCATCAATTTCATTCTGATGTCATCAGCATCGACATCCCCATATTTTTGTGTTATCAGAGTTAGTAGTTCAATCCAATTAGTTGGTGTTGGTTGCAGCTTCATGAACATTCTTTGGCCCACCCTCTCAAATTTAGCTTTGCAATTTTGAATAATTTGTTTACATTCAAATCTTGCACTTCCACAACCATAGTAAGTTTTTTTGCCTAGTCATTGATATCCTCTTGGTCTCTTCCCTAGAATAATTCATCCATACCCTGAGGGCTAGTCATTTTGCAACTTCCAATTTTAATTTCAATGTAATTTGCTACAAATCCACTAGTTCCACTTCTCCTTGATCAAATGGTTGTCCACATCTTGTTGCAATATACTTTGATACTACACCCAATATCTACGCACCCTGAATATTCTACATCCTATCTTGAGTTGAGTTTTAAAGAAAGACCTAGGACTAGAAACGGTACTCGCTGGATTAGATAGGTACCCACTCTTGTTTATCAGACCTTACATTGGTTTTCAACCATAATGTTGATTGATAAGAGAAACCAACATCAATCATGTTAATAGCATCATACCTTACTTTTACCTCAAGGCGGTCACACCCCATGCCTCTCAGAGATGAGAACCCTAAAGATTCCTAATGAGCCAATTTTTAAAGATTTCATGATAATCCTTTTTCATCAACCTCCAAGATGGTAGACTGAATTACAGAATTTATTACCATCTATCATTACCTTAGTCATTACCATCTATCATCTTAATATTAGCCCAAGAATTCAAATTGATCTCCCTCCTTCATGGGTCTCAAAGGCATGATATCATACGGTAGGGTTGAGAAATTTTGCTCATCTGTAGACTCTAGTTGGTATTGCAACTTTTGCTTCGTATCTCACCATATTCTCCAACTCATGATGCAAGATTTTGATCTAATGTGCTCCACCCTGATAACATGATCTCCATTTTGAAACAAGTCTTCTACACCAAGTATGTAAAGTCTAACAAAGTGGTTAAGTGAGACAAAAAGCTGGGGAATCCAAATGTCTCCTATTCTAGGTGTACTACTATGTCTTTTAGGAATTGAAGATGAGATTCTACGCAAGGTATGAGGTGTAATGATATTGCCTCTGTAACTTTAAAGTTGATTCCCAACCCCTTGCTCCATTTCTTATCCTCATCCAAACTTGAGCATGGGTTCAGAAACCATTATGGGCTATCTCCACTATAACATCCCAAATCCAAGCTTCATCAAGATTTACGCCCACAATCATCATTATGCCAAATCCCAACAGAAACGTAGAATTAGGGCTCCTAATTGAGGTTTGTCCTGCCTTCTTGGATAATCAAACCTGACAACTAATTGGTGTTCATGGATTTCCTATGTAACATCATTTATTCCAATCTCATTCTCACTGGATGATGACATACTATCCTATTTGTTGTCATACTCCAACTGTATGGGAGTTTCAACATTGTGACAGAACAAAACTTACTTTGATACCAAAAGAAAAGGGACTGTTAAAAAAACAAAGTTTTATGCGTGTGAAACTTCTAAGCATAGCCAGAAACACTAGAATTTTTTAATTAATCCCATCACTTGCATTATAACCCATTGTCATCAAAAATTTTGCTGGATTTTACTGATTTTAACAGAACAAAGTTCTGTATATGTAGATTGCCAATTTGTCACAGTTGTGTGAGTCCTTTCACACTTGCCATACTGGCCATACACAACTGGCTGCCATATATTAGTCAATACATTAAAAGTTTAAAACTTGTTGAGGTATGGCTTGAGGTCAGAACTCTCAAGGTTTTTTTAGTCAATATGAGTTGCTAACCCTTTCTCCCATTAATGCAACAATGCAACGTATCATCAAATCCTTCATCTAATAAACCCTAAATCTTAGAAACATCTGGATCTACATGTTTTGATCGTGGTATGAACAATATCTATCAGGCTCACTTAGAACCAATCATGAACAAAAAAATTCTTGTGCAAGAATGGGCTACATATACATCTCTAAGAGTTCCCCTATTCATGTCCTCATTCATCTTGTTTTGTCTAACCCAAGGACACCCCACTAAGGATTCTAGTATTCATTTAAACAACTATCCTACAACATGGATTCAAGGTGTTGCAACAAAGGTCCCCTTCCCAAATGCATACTTGTATTTCTACAACTCAAACTTCATTTGTTTTCATCATTCCTCAGCATCAACCCCTTCTAGTTTTTATCCTTTTTAAGAACAACTTGCCTATTTTGCTAAATCATTGGTGAGTAGAATTTAGTAACTATTGGCTTAGTAGTCCATCCTCCTATCTCTTAAAAATGCTAACAAGAAGAAAGAAAATCAAGAGATAAGGTAAGAGATGCCTTTGCAATAATAGTGGCCAATGGCCACCACCACCTTTCTTATTCCAAGAGGTGGCAGTTCAAAAATATGAGTTTGCATCTCAATTATAAGAGCACTATAGATAGGCAAGATGATCAGCTCTAGCACATTATGACGTTAAACCTTAAACCTTTAATTCTCTCATACAAAATTTGACAGGTTGTATCAATTAGGGTTCTTTTCTTGCCTTGTCAAAAAAAGAAGAATAAGAAACAAACTCTTCATGTGAAATTTCCCATCATTGATTATTTTTTTAAAAGCTCTTTAGATGCCTCATTCATTTGATTTTAGCTCATGTGGTTTTTTTTTTCATTTTCAACTCCTTAATGGCCTCAATTAAGTTAAAATGAGATTTGCCACCACAGATTTTAAGTGAGTTTCACTAAATCTAATGAAATTGTTTTGTTTGATTTCAGTTCTTTTATGATGCCCATTCAAATTAAGGTTCATATGTTCATATATCATTATAAATGTGATCTATTTATAAACTATTTGTGGCTTCGGTTGATTTTAAATGAACTTTATTGAATTTAATGAATTTGTTTTGCTTGATTTCAACTTTGTTTTGCCCATTCAAATTAGGGTTCAAATGTTTAGATGTTTAATGTAACTTATTTATAACCATTTGTGGCCTTGGATTATTTTAGGGTAACTTCCCAAGATGTGATTGGGTTTTTTTGTTTGATTTCAGCTCTATTATGTCCCATTTAAATTAAGGTTCAGATTTCAAATGTTCAAATGTTTAATGTAAATTATTTACAAACCATTTGTGACCTCATATTATTTTAAGCGAGTTTCTTGGGTTGTGATTGGGTTTCCATCTTTGCTTTCAGCTTTGTTATGCCCCATTTAAATTAAGGTTCAGATTTTAGATGTACATATGTTCAATGTAAATTATTTGTAAGCCATTTGTTGCCTCAGTTTATTTTTTGTGAGCTTCCCAAGTTGTGATTGGGTTTCCATCTTTGATTTCAGCTTGATTATGCCCCATTTAAATTAGAGTTTTATAGGTACATATGCCTAATGTAAATTATTTATAAACCATTTGTTGCCTTGTTTTATTTTTTGTGAGCTTCCCAAGTTATGATTGGGTTTCCATCTTTGATTTCAACTTTATTATGCCCCATTTAAATTAGGGTTCAGATGTTCAGATGCTTAGTGGCTTGATAAAATACTTTAATAAATCCTTGATGGAGTTGGTTGATTTAAGTTGCTTTTTTTTGGTTATGAAGGGGTTTTTTTCCATCGATTTCAATTATATTATGCCCAATTTTGAATTAAGGTTCAAATGTTTAGATCATTAATGGCTCAATGAAAGATTTTTATAAACCCTTACTAAAGTTGGTTGATATACGGTGAGCTTCTTGGGTTATGATCATGTTTCTTTCATTGATTTGACCTTTGTTATGCCCTGTTTGAATTAGGGTTCAAATATTCAGATCATTAATGCCTTGATGAAATATTTTTATAAACCTTTGATGGAGTTGGTTGATTTAAAAGGTGAATTTTTTGAGTTATCGTTGGGTTTCTTTCATTGATTTCAAATTTGTTATGCCCCATTTAAATTAAGGTTCAAAGTTCAAATGTTTAATGGTTTGATGTGATTAATTTGGGGTTGATTAATGGGTTCAATTGAATTAAGGTGAGTTTTTGTGGTTATGATTGGGCTTTTAAATAGGTTTGCAAGTGTGTTTTGTTGTTTCAAGATGCATTGACCTATCAACATGCGATTGCGTTGTGTTATAATTGACAAACGACAGCTTTGTAGAGTCATATTTTGTCTCCAAGAACTTGGGCAATATGTGAAGCAATGATGAAAATGTTGTCATCAATCATGATTAGTTGTGTCATGAATCAAAGTTGCGGACATTGGTCACTTGAGGACACGCTGTAGTTCATCATCACCAAGACATGTGAAGTTCGTGATGAGATTAGTCATGCAGTTAACCCTGATGGCATGAGTGATCCATAGGCAAGTGTGTTTGATGTAGAGTGGCAAAGTTGGTGATTTGCATGAAGTGAAAAATTCTAAAAGTTTTTCAACCTTTCCCCTGTTTTATATATACATTTGAAAAAAAAGGGCACAATATGTTGGTGTTAATGCTTGATCCCCGGTTCAAGAGTATGTGGTTGGTGGTGAATTACCTAAGTCATGAACCTGCATCTACATTGGTCAAGGAGTATGATGTTCATTTGAGAAGCCTTTGTTGGTGTAGTGTTACAAGGTGATGATCCCTTTTTTGCGAGAGGTGGAGGTTCAAATGCAGGATGATGGAGGTGACAATGATGATTTATCAGACCTCAAAAACTAGTGTGAAAGGTATATTTTAGAAAGTGGCATGAGAGTTTGATAGATTCCACCACCACCTTGTTGATGCGAACACCTACAAATACGCATTGTTTTGGTGGTGCATCCATGAGAAGAGGTACCCAGTGGTGGGAATGCCAACTCAACAAATCCTTGGGATTCCAACAAGCCAAATTGAGACGAAGCAAATTTTTTCCATTGTCGAAATCCTCATTGCACTTCGAAGGTGTTGTTTGCAAACTAAACATTTTGATCGAATGATTTTTGTGAACAAAAGTTGACCTGTTGATCCAAGGGTTGGGTGTTCTAAGCTTTTTGACCTTGTAGGTGCATGTAAAGCAAAATCAAATTTGTTAGAAGAAATTGATGCAAATGTGACAAGACAGAAAATCACTTTGATAATGTGAACACAACGAGTTTTTAGGGTTTTGTTTTTTTTGTTTGCTTTTAGTGGCTGTCAACTTTTTGCATGCTAACAGTCGAAATTATTTCGTCACTACTGCAAGGAACACATGGGTAGGAAGTCTTGTTTGTTTGTGTGTTATGGATAATAGATTTGCATTGAGTTATGGATGGTGGAGGGAGCTGCAACATTGAATGGAGGTTTGCATAATTGATAGTGGAAGGGAAGATAAGAGGCAGAATGGAGAGTGATGCAGGTGTGTTGGTGGGAGAACATCAAACAAAAGATAATGTGGAAGACATCAAACAAAAGACATCATCGAGGATATTAAACAAAAAATAATTGCTACTAAAATTGACTTGTTGGAAATTGGCATAACCTTTTATTTTCTCACAATGGTAGACCAAACCCTAAATCAAAATCACAAGCTTGGCCATCATAAAAAGTCACCCCCTGAAAAGAAATTCACAAAACGGCCATTCAAAGATGTGGGTGCTGAATTTTTTTTTATCAAAAATCATGTTTGAAAAAATCCCTTTATAATAAATGGGCATTGGAAAAAAAAATATTTATAAAAAAATCCACCAACCCTAAAAATAAAAATAAAAATGGAAAATTTCCATGTACCTCATCTTCACAGGGGTGTTCAATTTGTGGGGGTTGAGACCAAAATCCATGCATGGCTTCTCCCATGCTTGTTGTCCCTTGTCACATTTTTTTGGCCATGTGATGTGCTTTTGGACATCTACTTGGGTAGATTTGATAGATGCATATAGTAACCCATGAGCCACCTTCTCATTAGATGTCACATATTGGCATACCTTTGATAGTGCGTGCCCAAAACAATAGCCATCAAATGGTTCTATTGTGTCAAGACCTACACAAAACACAACTATTTTTAAAGCTTGAGCACAAGTGTCCAAGTTGGAGCCTTCATCCTTGACATAGGCCATAATCTTTTAGGTGAGCCCAAATTTGTTTTAGCTTCATGGCCATGGTAGCACCGTTTGTATCGTTGGCCTTAAATAACCCAATCATGACGTGCTTCGGCTCTGAACTAATGGATAGAAAATTAACAACCATTACAAAGACATCATGGCCCCCCTTGGACATCCACAAATCAAAAGTGCAGGTGGAGGTCAAACATTTTGCCAAGCCAAGTTGCACAAATTTGGTCGAGGTTGTGTTCACCAAGGAAGGAAAATCCTTTTCAGCAAAAACCCTTCTAGGCGAAAAGCTCACCTTCGGGCATAACCGGAGAGCCAACCTTTGGAACCAAACAAACTCCATAGTCCTTAGTGGCAAAAAACTCTTAATCATGAACAACATTGCATCTTCCAAAAATCTTCCAAAAACCTTTTTTGCATTTCATGATCTTTTGGGAAAGGGAGTGGGGAGGAAAAAAAACCCAAAATGGAGCTTGGGGCTACTTGTTGTTGCTTAGTTGGAAGTTCACAATCGGAAGATGGTCAGGAATGAAACCCAAGCTCTTCTTTAAATTGCCTTAACAAAGAGGCATGGTCTTGTTCCACATGCTTTGTCATGGCAGATATGCCATTGGACTTACTGTACGTGATGAACATGATGAAGCCTTTATGACACCTTGTGTGCAAGGCCATAATTTTAGGGCCGATTGTCTTTTTATGGCAAACAATGCATCGCATGACTTGGCTTTACTTCAAATCAACTTGTTGATTGTTGTTTACCTTGAAGAACACCCAAGTGTGTGAGATCCTTTGGTGAGGCTTTCACCAAACAAACTTCTTCTTCATTGTTTCCAGCAGCTCTTCTTGGTCAGGAAGGTCGTCATTGCTATGAAGCTCAAGTTCCAAGCCAAGCCATTGATGTCGCTATTGTTGTTATCGTAACTTGCAATGGGTCTAACAACAACATAAACAACATTAGTTTTAGTGCCTTGGGCGCTAGCACTTGAGATCCCAATTGAAGAAGATGCCATGGCAGTAGTAGGTAGTAGAAATAAAAGGGGGACGTTGCAATGGCAGTGGTTGTCATTTCAAAGGTGAAGGCGTTCGATGAGGAAACAAGTAAGTAGAGATGACGACTTGCGGTGAAGATTCAAACTTCAAACCTTGAGCTCCCAAGCTCCTAGAAGAAATAAATGATAAATGTAGAAAAAAGTGATTGGAGAGAGATATCACATACACATAGCACCACACAAAATGCAAACAAAGAAGAGAGATGATAATGCGCATTGAATGGAAAAAAAAAGAGAATTGTTGTTATTTTTTAAAAATTCAAAATTACAAATTACTTTCTTTGTCATCCTTGACAGTTTACGCCCCTGCCATCATGAGTGTTGAGTAAAAGCGCTCGTCAAAATGGCTGCAACGTCTAGTGTTCCGGCCGAGGTCGCATTCAAGGAGGTTTACAATTTGCAACAATGGAGAATGTGCATTAGAAAGCTTGAGCTCTCTTCACTCAAACCCTAAAAACCTCCGGTTTTCTAAATTCTACAGTTATTGTTTTCTTCAAATACCCTCGAGCTTTTGCCACCCAGTCTTCATACAAGTGCAGTACCTGAAGGACAATCTGGAATGACAAGGCCCAAATGCATCCATATTGTTGTACTGCAGTGGATCAACATCCAATTCATAGTCCATCAAAGCTCTTGATTCGTGCTCTTGCTCATCATGCTCCCATACAAATTCAGGTACTTCAACTGGCCAAATTTCTTGACAAAGTCACACACAAATTCAAGCCTATGGATGTATACTACTTTAGAAGAGAACCTGTAATTGGCAATGATGGGAGAATGGTGAAAAACAATATCCACATCAAGTTCCTAAAGAATTGGTTTGATGTACTTGAGGTTCTCCTCGCCTTCCATTAATTATGCTTGTAACATCTCCAGTCCTATAGACCATAAGGCTGGAAGCTAAACATGAGAAGAAGGATTTCCACCCCATCTTAACCTTAATGCAGACATGCCTCGATGATAATCAATGAATAATATCCAGATGATCATAGAAATATCTACATTCCTAGTGCCCTCGCAACCAGTTCCAAGTATGTCTTCTCAATGCTTTACATAAACTTCATCTATTCACATGTCTCTGGTGCAATGCAAACCCCCAATGGCTTGAATAGAGAGAGCAGGAAGGAACTCATCACTAACCCCTCACTTAGGAAGGACCGACCGACTGAGGGTAGCAAGGAGCAATCTTGAGTGGATACCTGAATGCACAATATAGACTGGTTCAAGCCAAAGCTTGAGTGGTTGGGGCAGCGTAGATTCTCCTCAATTTCAAGATCCCAGGGGAGTTGTCACCTGCTGCTCACATGTATGGAAGTAGAGAATCACAATTGGCTCATCCTGTATTTCATAGAGTCTGTAAGTCTGCAATCTGTGCCCATCAATCACCCATAGCCATGCTGCTCTGCAGCATATCCTAGTCAAAGTTCATTTTGTCCTGCAACTTTATAGTACATCTTTTGATCATAATTTCAGCATTTGAATCCTCTGGATCTCGTTTCTGCTAACTCCTTTTAGGTTTGGTATACAACTCCATGAAATAGGCAGCATCTCCCACAATGCTTGTTAAATTGCACACACTTGCAAAAGATGATGAAGGAATTAAGAATGGTGTAGTGTATCCTGAGACTCCAAAAAATAAAAAATAAAAAATGGCACCTCTTTATCCCCATCTTAGTAACAAAAGCAACTCTTTCTGCAAGGAATACCTAAGAGCCCATTTTAAGTTTTTTAGTTGGTTTGTAGCTAATTCAGCATTCTTGCTGCTTACAGGAATTTTGCAACAATGTGTTGCCATGGAGACCAGCATATCCTAAGGGTTTGTCGCACATAAATCTGATCAAATTTTCTGCAGATTGTAAGTTGAGCATCTGTACCTGCACAGAGATTGTCAATTGTTACCTCTAATTGAAGTTGTGTGCCCAAAGAGAATGCTTGAAAACTGTACACAAGGTTATTTGTGAACCTCAAACCCTGCCATAGCGAAGGTCACGATTCCTGCAGGTGTGACAAGTTACAAGCTGCAACCAGCTGGTTCAGGGTACTGGTCTGTCTCTCTGGCCAATTCCTAATGCATGAGTTGTTAGGTTTCGCAGAACTGCACTGAAGGTTCCTTAAAAAAAAGTGGAACAGTAAAAACCCAAACTTAAGGTTCTTATCAAAACCAAGAACTGGACAACATTGGTTATGAGAGGCATAATATACTAAATATTGCAATGAGTTCAGTGTGGTGTCAAGCTTAATTCTTTCAAGAGTACAAGAAAAAATTCTTAAATCATGTATTGGATCTACTTGATTTTGTGATCAAACTTTGGTCAAAAGACAATGGATAATATGTGGGTGAAGGAAGAAGATGTAAAGGACAGCAATGTTGAATGTTGTTGGTTGGAAAAATATCAACATACGTATGATTTGTGACATCAACTTGCTTTTCCATGGAAACTTTGTGTTTTATGTCTACACACAAGACTACACAACAATCACACACAATGGTGCAAATGATACACAATTGTGTATGAGGATGTGGAGTATAAAGCAGTCATTCAAAAACATCACTGCAGAGAGCATTCTCTTACAGCTTGCTTGCTACTTTGGAAAATCAGCAAGACCATAGTTGCACATAACCCAATGACACTGAAAATCTGCTATCCATTAGCAAGCTAATGTTTGCAGATAACCCAGGGACAAGATAATGATCTTCAATCCATTCGCAGTAGCAATTATTGTTTCCACACAACCCAAGGACAAATAAAAATCTGCTATCCATTGGTGGGAGATTGTTTCCAGAGAACCCGAGTTCATGTTGAAATCATTGAGAAAGGTAGGCATGGTTAGCAATTAGCACATTCATGTGATGTGATTGCAATATATGTAAAAAAAGAGATTGGTGAGAAGCTTTGATTATCCATCTCCAATTTCTTCATACATCTCAGTAGAATGCAACTTTCCTTCTACGGCTTTTGTTTTGAAGTAGCAATCCAACAACACAAATATTGCATTGCAGGATGTAAACATGTGCTCATAAACAGTAAAAACATTTCTTCTATTAATTCCTAATCAATAATTAGGGAGGATAGGAAATCTCTTGTATGTGCAAATTGGATTTGTTTGCAATCAGATGGAAATTTTTCTAGCTGAGGGAAAAGCGCACCCCTAACTAATCTAAGTTGGCTTTGAGAAAGCTACAATGGCCCAAATGAAATTAGACTACAGGTCCTTGGACAGTAAAACCTTGGTAGATTTGAACAAAGTTTGTCATTGTGGTGATCAATCTAAGAGGAGGTGGAGTGGCAGGGTTCCCTGGAATTCTTGGCATTTGTGGACATGGACATCATATTGAGACATTTGTGAGTTTGAGATGGTGAAGGTGGAAGACTCGCACTTTGTCATATTTTCACTGATTTTAGTATGTAGCACTGATGATTCTCTTAATGCCATAGCTCTTTGGTTGTGGTATGACAATAGAAACATAATCTAAATGTAGTTGTTTATTTGTACATTTGTAAAATTGTTCAATTTGCTTCACCAAGTTTGATATCATGGGGTTTTTTGTGTGCACCAACTTCCACATCTAGAGGTGCATATTTCGTAGAGCATTAAGAAAATGCATGCTGGAAATAATGGGTAAGTGTAGTCATTAGATTTATTTTTTGTTTTGTTGCCAGCTTAATGGCCTAAGTTTAACCATTTTTCAACCTAACAATGTGACCTTACCCATTCTTCAATCCAACATTGTGGCAATTTGTAAATGACTACAATGACATCTGTTGTGCTTGTATATTCCTATGTGTTTCCCTTCCAATTCGCCACCAACATTTGATTGCAAAACCCATTTGACCCTGTGCATTAGCTGTGCAAAAATGGTTAGTCAACCTCCGGTTGAAGAGCGACCAGCTGAGAATGATTTCAGGTTCTGAATACTTCGGCATACAAACTTCCTGAAGGGCTGTGGTAGTGTACTTTCCGTGGGCTGTATCGTCAGGGATGCTTTGTGTTTGTTGCCTGTGCATACAATTCAATATAGTGCCATACATTTAATAGCTCATGGAATAAGCGGTAACCTGTTTTGTTGCTTGCACTTTCTGTTTTGGTAAGACTGCATGCAAGACCACACAGATTGATACATGCTGCACACATGGACACACAAGAGTGATGGACATTGTGAAGGCATCATATTAGAAAATATCTGTCATTTTGTGGAGCTCTCTAGTTTCCAAGGGTGCATCTTGAAGTACCCTATGCATACCCATGACTTATGATGCCACAATGCCTTCAAATGATGAGCCCCTTAATAGAAACCTAGTCAATGTGGACACCCACAAATTTACATAATCATGGAAAGACCTTTCTCTGGAGACCATTTCCTGTTTGTTCTTCAGAAGTTTTCAGCATTCAAGTTTTGTTCAAACATGCTCTGTCTGTTGTAGTTTGGGAGACCTGAGTGAATCAGCTTGCACCCTTCAGACTACCATAGAACCACTATGTAAATTTTCGGTCAATGCAGAATTGGGGTCATCCTGTCTTCTCTCCTCCCTCCACTATGTGTGCAAGAAAGTGGTTAAGCAATACAATGGTGTCTGTGTATGGAGTTGTAGAAATAAAGTGGTTAAGCAATACAATGGTGTCCATGTATGGAGTTGTAGAAAGCTCTTTGGTGACTCCTGTGGGGTATTCAGTGGAAGGTCTCCTATGTGAGATTGAACCTGATGATAGAGGCATTATGAGATGATGACACATAAGTTAACACCACAATCTTGTCAGTTGACAATGTCATAGCTTCCTCCTCCCACCAATAGAGGGCCCTTGGGCCTGATGGCTTGTTCCTATCTGTCAAAACAAAAATTGCCATATGCCACTAGATTGGTGCCTGTGCCCAAACACTTTGTATTACAACTGACAAAATCACACAAACAAAGCATACCCACAATTGACTGCAAAATATGAGTTATATTTTGCACAATACAATGCACAAGCAAACTTTTTGCAAAATGACCTTACAATACATTTGTATTTTGATTGTATGTATATGTCCTATTTTGATTGTATCTGTTCGTTAACACACAATTCAACATTTCCTTCTTTTCAAGAAGCAAAGAAGCCCACAGAAGTGTAGAGATCATTCCACAGAGTCACACATTCATAATTTCTTCCCTCAAACTTCTCCAAAGAGAAATCCTCCAATGCTTACTTACACATAACAACCCCAACATATCCATTCTACACACCACTCCACACACACACATACATAAAATGTATGAAAAAATTCCAGAGATGTAAAAGCACAACAACAAACAATTTGAAGGTAACATCACAAATGAGTGCAACCTTTAAACAAGAAATTCTCACAAAGTGGTCAAATCATCATCACCTTCATCACAATTGACAAGCTGCTGGTGGCCATGACTATTACCACCCTACCAATTTCATCACCATTAGAAGAAGCCATAATTTGCAGTCCGGGTCTGTTCGTTTGTTTCTGTGACCCTTAACCAGCTGCATTGCACATCCATCACTAGTGCACAGTTGAAGAAGATGCAATACTGGACAGAAGAAGCAATTCTGCACAGTTGAAGAAGAAGCCACACAGAGGAAATTTGCAAAGTATTTTGGACTGTTGAAGATCTAAATTGATCAAGAGGAGCAGGAATTGATGGAAAAGTCATGGAGAAATTCATCAACTTTTGTGTATGTGTGATCTGACATCTTCAGTTTTTACAAATCCTCAACAAAAGTTTGAAACAAAGTCAAGCTCTTGAACAAGCTGCTTTTGGGCAAGTGATGCCAACAACAAGGTTCATCAGCAAGCTTTGAGATGCATCTTCATGACATAGCACTCGGTTTGTTTTGTGTGATCCAGGAAGATCTGATGATGATGTGTGTCCCCTGGCTTTGGCTATGTTCCTGATCCAGGTACTTGGCCATCCCTGAAGCTGCAATTGGACTATCTCTGATTGATGGGAAGGATTTCTGTTTCCGTGTGCAGGGCCCAGCCTGGAGAACATTCTGATGATGATCTAAGCTGAGCTCTGATCTGCTGATGATTGAGATCTAGTGCACTCTATAAGAAGCAAAAAACCTTTGAGATGAAGAAGCTTTAGCTTGTGGGTCATCTACTGCATACTTCCATTTGGACAGACTGTGATTGAGACTCAATCCATGCATTCACATGTTCCAGAAAAGTGCGATTCTGAGGCCTATCTTTTCTTGGTACGTAATTGACAGTCTGCTTCTTGGTGTAAGCTTCTATATGCACAGAGCTTGCTGCCAACCCTTCAGTGAGTGGTGCAGCTGCAAAGTAAGCTTCAGCTTGGATTTCACCAGAGGGATCATAGTTGAAGAACTGCAAGGACTGGAGACCTGTCAAGGTTAGTGGACGACGCACATAATGGCCTTTGGAAACACCCTCTAGCTCGTCCAAACGATCGATGGCAACTCGATCAACCTGGCAATAAAAACACAGCAACAAAGAAAATGTCAGAAGAAAAAACACATGTTTCTCTCTCTCTCTCTTCACACGTGCTCATGATTTCTCTCTTCGCATGTGCTGATATGACTGTCTTCACATGTGCTGATGATGTCTCTCTTCACATGTGCAACTGATGTCCCTTCACATGTGCAATGATATCTGTCTTCACATGTGGTAGGTTCACATTAGAGACGGCAGATGATCCAAAAGTTCTGAAGAGATTTTCGGGAAGGACCCAATGACTGACTGACCTCATAGAGCTCGCCGCGGACATGGTAGCCGCAAGCGGGCATGTCAAGGAGGAAAGGAACTTGGAACGGACCGCACACCAGAGGATACTGTTTCTTGGTACTCGCAATACCCACAAAGCGCGCATGGCCTTTGGTCATCACGTCTTCCATGAGCCAATGGTTGGAGAATCCCTGCTTCAGCGTCCCGTAGACGAAGGCCAGGCTCCTCGAACTTGACGTCTTCCTGCTCATGATGTATTCCACTGGCTTGATCCGGGACGGGGCGGGAAGAGTGGCGCTGCTGACGGAAGAAGCAGAATTTTTGCTAGTGGTGTTCTTATTCCTCCAAGCCTCCAACAATTGTGGACTTGCTGCATTCGCCATAACCTTGTTGAAGTCCGCGAAGGCACCACTAGTACTCAAGCTCAAGTCCCCCGCAACTGTTCCTTCCCTTGAAAACCCGTTGCTCTCCGCCGCTGCCACCGACGAGTCCATGACCACACCTGCACAACTATAACCAGTGGAACCGGAACACAAAACTTGACATGCGCCCGCCATCAGTTCTTGCCAAGATCACTTCAACCCTCGAACTCTCGCTGTCCCAACTCTCTCTATACTCTGTCTCTGTCTCTCTGTCTCTCTCGCAAAACAACGACAAATCCCAGAAGACCACCAGACTTGCACAGATCCTAAACAACAGAGAATCAAGTTGATAACCAAAGCATTAATCCTCCCCTAAATATTTTAAATTAAAAACAGAAATTCTGAAAAAACCCAGCAATCTCTCTTCTGCGTCAGATGTCGCTTGCGCACTCACAAAATCTGGCGCAGCTGCGATTGCAATGCAGAAATCGACGCAGAGACGCAGAAGGAGAGAGAGCGAGAGAGAGAAGATGCAGAGAAGCGAGCGCAAGAAGGGAAGAGAAGAGAGAGAGGAAGTGATGCGCCGCAGGGCGCTTCGCCTTTTGAAGTTACTGGAGTCTTTTACCTTTTTACCGCGGTGTAAATGGGAAAGAGTATTTAACCTTTTTCATTCGAGTGATAAATAATGGGTAACTAGCATTTATTTTTATTTTTATTTATTTTCTCAGTTTTGTGGTTTCGAAAGTTTAGCGATTTTTTTTCAAAATTTTAAGCATTTTGGGGTGGTCAAATTTACACTTTAAAAAAAGAGAAAAATTTCCAACATTTTTCAATTTTTTTGGTCACCAAGTGGCGAAAATTCATCACAAAAAATTTCATTGGTCACTAATTATGAACAAGAATATAATATTGCATATCATTAAGTTGATTTGAGATATGTGAGTTTTTAAATTGAACAAATTGTATTTTATTTTTTAGACTTGATTTTTATTCCAGTCTAAGGTTGAAGATGTCAAAGGGGTTTTGTTTGCAAGGATTTAAATTTTCATTTATTTATTTATTTATTTATAAAGTTGCATATATGATATAATGCTGATAGAACTTACAATATGCTTAATTTGCCATTGATTAATGTTTATATAATAATAATAATAATAATAATAATAATAATGCTTTAGTAGATCTACATCCCTTAGTTATGTCCTTAACAACCCTATTTCAACATGGGTATAGATCTTTAAATAGTCTCACAACCTTCATACTTCATATGACCCTAAAATCTTTTAAATTTGAGCAACGAGAAAATTTTGAGGAATTGATATATGGGAGATTTTTAAAAATAATTTTTGTATGGTTGTCCTTCGACAATTCTAAAAACAACTATTATATTTTAAAACCTAATTATTTTATTTTATTTCCTTGCCCACTAACACGAATATTTTTAAAAAAAATTAACATGTGCCTTTTTAATGTTCATAATATTTATATTAATTTAAATTAATTTAAAAATTAACAAAAATAAAAAATTAACTATTGGAAACTATATGAGAACATAAGAAGAGAGAAAAAAAAAAAAGAAAAAAAAAAGTTGATCATCAGTGGTAATGTGCAGAACCCAAGTCAAGTTTAATCTCACTCTAGGGACTCATTAGGAGGTAGAAATTCATTAGGGGTTATGTCCTTAAAAAAACATGACCAGTTTTGGTGTCTTAGGCCCACTTTAGACCCTTGGACCGTCTACCCTCATCTAAAGTGGCCCTTATTTCAGGCACTTTTGTAGGCATTTTCCTCAGTGGCGTGGGACGGTTGGTCATCTCCTGGTTCCACTTTGGGTTTGTGAATCTACCATAGGGAACATTGTCGAGATGTGAATCTACCATAGGGAACGTTGTCAAGATGTGAATCTACCATAGGGAACATTGTCAAGATGTGAATCTACCATAGGGAACGTTGTCAAGATGTGAATCTACCATAGGGAACATTGTTGAGATGTGAATCTACCATAGGGAACGTTGTCAAGATGTGAATCTACCATAGGGAACATTGTTGAGATGTGAATCTACCATGGGGAACATTGTTGAGATGTGAATCTACCATGGGGAACATTGTTGAGATGTGAATCAACGATGGGAAAATAAGGAGTTTCATTCTGGTAGAACCAATTAATTATCACCTCATTGGGAACATTATAATGATGTGAATCCATGGTGGGGAACACCAATTACAAGGTTACATTCTGATAGAACCCATTACACGCTCATTGGGAACTCTAGAGTCATGTTGAATCCATGGTGGGGGGGGGGGAACACCTACCCCAAGCTGATGATGTTGGCAGTTGGCACCAGGGTTTTATTTTATTTAATCAAAATTTGATATAAAAATTTAGAAAATTTTACCAATTTTTTTATAAAAAAATAGTCAAATTCACACAAGAAAAATGATTTTTTGGGAAATTTTTTTATTAAAAAAACCAGGACTCTTGGGGTACAAAAACTGTGCGGGACTCCCATTCACACTTGCCACAGGATGGGAACAACTGAACAACAACCGACCCATTTTGCTCCAAATCATGTGGAAGGCAAATCAAACACATGGTTTGCATATAGCAAGTCTTTCTATCATCACCATTTCACTGGCTCCTTGAAAACTGCAAGAAAACCAATTTGAAGAAAAGCACACATTCCAACAAATCTGTGATTCACCATATTTGAAAACCCGCATGGAAAAATTCCAACAAAAGTGTGTGTGTGTGTGTGTGTGTGTGAGAGAGAGAGAGAGAGAGAAAATTTTGGAACAAAAGTGTGTATGTATGTATGTGGTAGACGATAAGCTCTGCCTTTAAAGTAAGGCACCGTTCTTCTTCGTGAGACTATAAGTTATCTCATCAATCTTGTTGTTGTGTGGTGCTAAAAGACAAAAAAATCAAATCGGTTTCTGGTCGCCACAGAAATCACCATCTTGACCTTTTAGCTTGTTTGTAGGACATGCTCATTTTGTTGCATTTTGTATCCTGTGACAAGCTAAGAATATGGTCCTACCAGAGCTTTATATATGCAAGATACTGATTCATTTTTGGACAGGCAAAACAACCCTGGAGTGTCGTAGAGTCCCAGTAAGAAGGTGCCAAATGGAGAGGTGAGAACCAAGTGAATTGATGTGGAGGAAACAACAAGAATGTGCAGCCAATGTGAGGATAAGTAAGTGCACATTCTTTCTTGTACTAACTGTCTTTTCAAGTATTATAGTACTATTGTGAACCCCCTGCCTAATGCACAGGTGTGTGTATTTGACGGTACAGATGATAAAATTACAACTACAAACTACATTTCCAAAACCTCTCTATATACCACATTGCTAGGTTCTTTTTGGGGGAATTTATTTTCATTGTTTCAACCTGAAATTTATTTCAAGTATTATAGTATAGGCTTAATAAGCAGGGCAGAAAATAGAAGCAAAAATTGAAGTATTTGCTTCCATAGCGCATTTCTCAGAGTTCAACAACAACTGGGAACGTCATCATCGGTGGTTTCTAGTCGCCACAAACTAATGAGTCCACCACCATCTTGACCTTCTAGAGTCCATGCAGACCCCATTTTGGAATGAATCTCTTGGAAAGAGATTTGAGAATTTTGCTTTTTGCATCTGGGTTGGTAACTGGCTGTTGAAACTTCAGATCCATCCTTGGGCGGCACCTGCCTGGTCCCACATGAGAAACTTAAAAACCCCAATTTTATTTTATTTTATTTTATTTATTTCCTGGTTTGCTTCTTTAGATATAGGGTAGAACTTCCCATCACTGATCACTACCTTATCACCGAACATTTCTTTAGATCTTCGTCATCTTTGTTTCATTTTGAATGATTAAAAATGTTATGGGAGGGCTACCTCAAGCTTGGGAAATCATCTTTCAAATGCAAAGGAAAATGAGTAATGAAAAAATAGGAAGAAAAAATAAGCTTTCTAACTCACAAAATACGTTTGTTTTTTTTTTCTTTTTCTTCTTTTTGGACCCCTCCTACTTTCAAAGCTTCTAACTTTCTCATTTCTTATTCATTTTAAACGATTTAAAGTGCTATAGTAGTGCGACCTTCAGTTCTACAAATCATCTTTGAACTTTAATAGTGACAAAGCAAGATACAAAGAATTTTTGGGTGATCAGGAATGGGCTTTGTAACATTCAATGACTTTTTTTTTTTTTGAGTTCTTGACCCCCTTTACTTTGAAGGGCCATAACTTTCCCAATTCTAATACATTTTTTATGATTTTGAGTGTGTCACATGCACTAAATGGAAGGGTTCAAGTTTTGTTTGGACACTAGAAACAATGGAGCCTTCCCCTTGGATTCGACCTATCTTGAGTGCTTAAGTGATTGCTCATGGGCTATTTTACCCTAGTGTAACCTATGCCATTGGCCCAAGTGTGAACTCATTACCCAATTAATTTTTGTAATTGAATTTTTAATGACAACTTTTTTTTGAAACTCAATATCTCCTGCATCTTAGTTCTAAAAAAATTCAAATAATTTTCATTAAATCTTATTCATCAAGGGCTTTTCAAAAAGCCACCAAAAATACACCCAAATTCCCTTATAAACTTTGGTTTTAACTTAAATGAATTTTCTGAAAAATAAAATAAAATAGATATTCAATAGCTTCTTTAGTATAGGTTGAAACATTATGAAACCCACTTTACACACCCCTATTAATCAAGGGTTTTCCAACGATACCAAGAGCGTGGCAAGAGGTGTAATGGTTTGGGAGACCTTAATGGGACAAACAAACTACCCTTCTTCATAGATACATCATCCCATAGACATTTGAATCCAAATTTAACATTTCCTCAATTGATTATTAATTCAATTATAATTATGATTATAATTGAACGTCATCGGTGGTTTCTAGTCGCCACAAACTAATGAGTCCACCATCTTGACCTTCTAGAGTCCATGCAAATCATCTTTGAACATTTCAAAGGAAAATGAGTAATGAAAAAATAGTAAGAAGAAAAATAAGCTTTTTCAACTCACCTATCGCGTTTGTTTTTCTTTTTTTCTTCTCTTTGGACCCCTCCTGCTTTCAAAGCTTCTAACTTTCTCATTTCTTATTCATTTAAAATGATTTAAAGTGCTATAGGAGCACAACCTTCAGTTCTACAAATCATCTTTGAACTTTAATAGCATCAAAGCAACACACAAAGAGTTTTTGGGTGATCAAGAATAGGCTTTGTAATGTTCAATGGTTTGTGTTTTTTGAGTTCTTGACCCTCTTTATTTTGAGGGGCCATAACTTTCCCAATTCTACTATGTTTTTGATGAGATTTAGTGTGTCACATGTGCTAATAGAAGGGTTCAAGTTTTGTTTGGACACTAGAAATAATGGAGCCCTCCCCTTGGATCCGGCCTACCCTGAGTGCTTAAGTGGATTGCTCACGGGCTATTTTACCCTAGTGTAACCTATGCCATTGGCCCAAGTGTGAACTCATTACCCAACTATTTTTGTAATTTAATTGAATTTTTAATGACAAAAAAAATTTGAAACTCAATATCTCCCACATCTCAGTTCTAGGAATTTCCAAATAGTCTTCATTAAATCTGATTCATCAAAGGCTTTTCAAATAGCCACCGAGAGTACACCCAAATTCCCTTATAAATTTTGGTTTTGATTTAAGTGAATTTTTTGAGAAAAAAATAAATTTGATATTCAATAGCTTCTTTAATATAGGTTAAAACATTATGAACCCACTTAACACACCCCTTTTAATCAAGGGTTTTCCAATAATACCAAAAGTGTGGCAAGAGGTGTAATGGTTTGGAAGATCTTAATGTGACAAACAAACTACCCTTTTTGATAAATAGATCCCATACTAAGAGTAGATTTAGATATTTGAATCCTCAATTGATTATTCGCTTAGACGTTTTACTCAAGAAGGGGAAGGCACTAATGTAGGTGCTAGCTCAACTTGGCTATGTATTGCAAGTCACGTTACAAACTGGAAATTTGTGGGGCATTTCGAAAAATGAAATGTTTCTATGAGTTTTTCATCTATTAAAATGCCCTATTTCATTTTATTTTTTCTTGTGATACCTAGCGAATACTTGTTGGGTGTCATAGGAAAAAAATGAAAATATATACACTTTTTAAAAATGTTAGGCAACACTTTTGGATCAAAGTGTTCTTGAATAAGCATGTTGATTGGGGTTGTTCCCCTTTGAATTAGGGGTTCTTACTTTGGAAATGCCTTGCTCCTTAGGCATTACCTTCCACTCATCAACCACTATTTGATTTTGCCCAAAAAATTTGAGCTTGTAAACTTTGAATCCAATTGACTGATTTTGTTTTCCCATTGTTGGATGAGTTAGATTGGATCATAGATTTAATATAGCTTTGGGTAAAATTGTGTAAAAATGCTTTAACCTTCTAGGGTTAAAATTGGGGTGCTCAACAATTGGGGATTATTTGTTGTCAAAGTTTGGGAGGAGGGATTATAGGCATGGTTTTTTTTTCATGGTGATTTGTAGCCAAAAGCCAATGTAGAAAAAGTAATGTCCAAAATGATGTGAAAGATAAAAGTTTCAAAAATAGCAACAACACCCTTAACACCTTCAAACACTCACCATGTCATTATGAGAAATTGTGTCAGTTGAAACCAAATTATCATGCAACTAAAACTTAAAAAACAACTCATATACAACTATTATGCAACTACCCTTGGGTATTACAACTATTATGCAACTATCTCTTTAAAAATATGATGTATTAATAAATAAATTGTAAGGTTAGAAAATCAGTTAGTTGTATTATAATTGTTAGTGAGTTGAAAATGGATGTTCTATATAGTAATTTATACACACCGTACATATATATGTAGTTAACCATGTTTGATTTTATTGTATTATAATTGCATGTGGCAGCTACTTTAAAATTATTATAAATGTGTCAATAAAACAATGATTATGATGTAATTAATGTATAATGTACATACATGCGATCATGCCACGTGTTCACATTTCCACCACCCATTATGGGATACATTTGCAATTAGTTTTTTATTATGATTCCCATTGATACAATTAATATGGCCACTAATGTGTCACTATTAAAGTACTATTGTTCAACTATGTTATGATAATAACACTTATAATTTAATAAGGATACGTATTCATTAGTTATTTATATTTTCATCATATGTGTTTCATTTTGAGTGATTTAAAATGTTATGGAAGTGCTATTTCAAGTTTTAGAAATAATTTTTGAAGTGCAAAGGAAAATGAGTAATGAAAAGATAACAAGAAGAGAAATAAGTTTTTCAACTTACAAAACACATTTCTTTTCCTTTTTTTTCTTTGGACCCTTCCTACTTTCAAACCTCATAACTTTCTTATTTCTTATTCATTTTAAACTATTTAAAGTGTTATAGGAACGCCACGTAAAGTCCCTATAAATTATTTTTGAACCTTAATAACAATTAGAGAAACATATAAGGAATTTTGTTGTTGTTTGGGAACCATTTTTTGTTGCATTTGGTGATTTGTTTTTTTGAGTTCTTGACCCACTCTACTTTGAAAGACCCTAACTTTCTAAATTCTATTATATTTTTGACAATTTTTAGTGCATTGGATGCATCAACAGGAGGGGTTCAAGTTTTTTTTAGACACAGAAAAATGGAGCCCTCCCCTTGGATCTAGCTTGCTTTGAACACTTAAGTGTTATATTTGTAACTCAATTTGCAATTAATGAACAACTAAAAGATTTAACCTATATGCTTTGTTTTCAAATCCCATGTTACAAATTATATAAAAAAAACTTGTTCTTTTATGTTCTCACATTAAAACACATGTGCCATTTTGGGATGAATTTAAAAAGCTTAACTTAAAGGCAAAACATAAATTTTTTAAAAAAAATTATGGCTATTTTTTAGTGTTTTCCTACTTACTTATCTACCTAGGTAAGTAAATAGTTCCTACTTTTCTACCTACCTATGTAAGTAGGTGGGTAGGTCCTAGGTAAATATGTAGGTATGTAGGTTTAAAAACCTACCAACCTACCTACCTATGGTTATGTATGACTTACCTAGCTACTAAATTTTATTTTATTTTAAATTTTTCCAAAATATAATTAATATGCCATATGGTAATTTTTTTAATTGTGCCACATGTCACAATTTCGGACCATCATTAACAATCACAATGAATGATGGAAATGAATATTTCGAAAAAGAAAATTTATGTTCAAATTTTTTCATAATGCCACATGTTAGATTTTAATAGATGGATGACAATTAATGACATTAGCATGATATCATCTGTGTAGTTATAATGGAGTTGCATAATAGTTGAAAATAATTTGTTTTGACTAAGTTGCAATTGAGTTGCACTATATATTCGGTGAGTTACAACTCTACAACTCATGTAACTTGTCCGTTGGCACTCACAATGTATAAATATAGTAAATTTCAAGTGTCCTTTGCAACTCAAAAATTGAGTTACAAGGCCAATTGCAAAACACCCCTTCTTTTCATTGTGTGTGTGCCAAAACATACACTACCTATTTCCTTCCATCACTTGCTTAATCCATGTGTTTGCAAGTTCCATCATCAATAGTGCCTTTAGTGCTTTAGGGTTACACTTGCACCACGTTTTAGGGTTTAAAAACAACATTAATTTGTGACCTTTGATTGGGGTTAATCATTAATATATGATCATTGATTAGGGTAAATCACTTAATGAACTTCCTTTCCCCAAAACTAATAGTTAATAAGGGTTTTGCTTTCAAGTGTTGCTTTATAGAAAACTCCATTTAACATGCAAAGAATTGTAATAAAGCAAATATTAGATAGGAATGGAAATGGATTAAGATTTGTTGATCAAGTTTGCTACTGAGTATGTAATCCATTATTAAACACACACTTGTGCTTTATTTGGCACTATACACTAATGTCAAAGAAAAAGGATACTTTTATTGATCCTTGGCACACATTATATATAACTCAATCAATTAATACACCTAGAAAAATCAAGGACAAGGCACATAACAAAATAAAAAAGATAGTAGTGAATGTCACGAGGATTTTAGAAAAATCACAATGTATGTGCACTAGCATTCTTGATGCGGGTGACAATAAAAAGGGAGAAAGAGAAGTAGAAGAGCAAAAGTGCATGTATTTTTTCATCAAACTATTATCATCAGATTCAAACATGCCTTTAGACAAGTTCTTTCATCAGATTCAAAGAACTTGTCTAAAGGCATTTGGTCATATACCGATCGATTGATTCTGGGAAGTGTAATACTCAGATTCTAGTGCAAGTCCATCTTCTCTTGAGTTTTTCCTGACATTTTCTGAAGCATGAGCATTGGGAGGTCTTTGTGGTGTACACTGTGTACCAGTGGCTACGAGTTGGTCCCACTTGATTCATTGCACCCCACCAGCTACCTATATATATGGATAGATTAAACCAAGAAAAAGCTGTGGCAATTTATTCACCACAAACCCACCCACCCACCCACCCACCCACCTAGTTGGTCCCACCAGAGCTTACAAGATCCGCAGTAGGATCTTAGACAGACATGACCATGAGTGGAAGCCATAAAGAAGAGGCCAAGTGCATAAGTTTAGAACCAAGTAAAAGTACTGAGAGGAAGAAACAAGAGAGTGCCAACCAATGACGGCTGAACTACTGTAAAACATGTGTATGGCAGTAAAGTTAGACAATAAGTGAAGGAGCTCTGCTTTCATGGCAGATTTTGAGGTGTACGTCATCAGCTGGCAGAAAGAAAGTTCACAACTTTGTCACAAGTGTAACACCTTCCCAAGTTTTGCAATTGACGTTACCAAGTCTCTGATTCAGGATGGGTAGGAAGTATTCTTGCCCATTCAAGGCAGTCCTTTATGGTGGTTTGTTATTTTGAAGGTCTAAACTACCCATTGCTTCCCAAAATGAATCCAACTTGATTGAAATCCAATTTGATAGCCATCAAAAAAAATTACATGAGTTTTGAAACAAAACAAAATCAATGTGGATTTATGTATGTCCAAAGGAGTGAATTTGTAGGTTTTGACAACATTCCATATAATCAAAGCAGTTTAGGCCAATTCATGGCCCTCTCCATTTACAACCTCTCAGGAAAAGACTCACATGGTTGTATCCAAATTCTTCAACTTCAATGTGAAAATTGTTCAATCAATGCAAATCATAAACCCAAAAAGAAAAGGTTCATTCATTCAAAGCACAAGAGTAGGCAAAGAGGCTATTACTTATGACTGTCTTCTGGGTACTAGTCTTCTCTCTCTCTCTCTCTGGTGGTATTAGTACTTTGGTGTGAAATGATTATTTTTGTGTAGTTTTAGATGCAAAAGAACATTAAACAAAACAAAAAATAAAGTATAGATTTCTTATTATTGCTATTTATTTATTTATTTTCAATCAAAATGTCCCTGTGAAATTTCTCTAGAACTTAATTAGGTTTCCAAATTCATTACAATAACTTAATTTACTGAAATCAATTCCACAACAATGGATATATATCGTTATGTAATCCTGCTCTGGTACCATTTTTATGCATTACAGTACAAATGTGCTGCATTTCCTTTCATTCAATTGAAAGTAGTTGTTCACAAAGAAATTGGGTCATCACAAATTGGGCAAAACCTGATAATGCTGAGGTTCAATCTGAAGATCTAATTCACACCCAAGTGGAGGTGAAGAGGAAGAAGAAGAAGAAGAAGCAAGAAGCAAGAAGAAGCTGGCATCATTTCCATGTCTTGTTGATCTGAGCTGGGATTTGCTTGTTTCTCCAGGAATCATCAGGGATGGTCACAATAATAGTGTACATCCCTAGCTGACTTTGTTCTAGAGGTTTTATAATTCTCTTTCTCTGGTTCTAGAAATTTGCAGTTCTATTTATAGCCAGTTTCATGGCTGCTGAATTTCTGAGCTGCTCTGCCTAGGGTTGATATGAACATTGGTCCCAGAATCAATCAATATATCCTCAGGTCTGTAGTCTGCACTCCAGAGAAGATTGCATTAGAGGAAACACTGCTCCTCCATGTACTCATGATGTGTTGTGGGAAGCTAGCTAGGGGAGATGTGAGATGGTCTTGCAGCAGGAGCTTTTCAGACCTCCCCGACCCGGTGCTTACAACCGCCATAGCCAACTAAACGTTGGTTGTTTGTAAGCTCCTTACCAGCCACAAGAAAGAAAGCCGTGTGTCTGCATCAAATCATGATCACATATGCCCAAGTTGGATTCTTAGAAACATGTTACCCATTGTCAATTCCCAGCAGAGGTTAATTTGTTCCATAAGCTAGTCTGGAGCGAGACAATGTCCAGCTTGGCTGCAGATTTCAAGCTTGAATGCTTAAGATCAGGGAGCATTAGAATAGCAATCCTAATCAAGCTCCTCACATATTGATCTTAAGTACTAGCTCCTAATTTCCCCAACTTGCAGCAGATTCGATCCCCGCTAGTTGGAAAAAAACAAGTACTCTTGATGTGTTAAGCTGTAGTTTGTGGATCAATCGACATCATGATGTGCAAGAAAGAAAGACTTCTTACTTGAAGAAGTTGAACAAGCGGTTCTTGGAGTCAGAATCAATCTCATGGGTATCATCCAGTGCAGCTTCCATGTGGTATAGCCATCGTCCTGCTGCTTCCTTGGTCACCGCATACGGACTGTGCCTTCCTATCAAGGATGGGTGTCCTGCCAAAAAAAGCAAGCATGACCAACTGCTGACCCTTCATGAATATCATGTTTCTCACAATCTTCTTATCATCGCTGCAGGGTCAGTCTGATCGTACCTCTTCGCTGCCCATAGAGTGGTGGACCACCCATTCGCTGAATGCAAAACTCATACTGGTTGCGGATGGCCTCCTCCTTGGTGGAATTACTGAAGATAGTTCGAAACCAAGTCTGATCGTCCTCAAACACACTGTCGACAAGCACCAAGTCAAGTACTGGTCATATTGAATGCAAGCAAGGCGCTGCACATGCAGTGATCAATCTAGAAATATAGCAGCTACTGGTGATCAGATCAGATCAAATTGGTTTCGAGTTGAATTTGGGAAGCTGCACTAGTACTCAGCCAGCTGCTGCTGCTGCTGCTGCTGCTGCTGATCTTGATGAGCTAGAATTTCTTTCTCACTTACCGAGTGTAAAAGTTGGTGGAGAGCTTGACGAAGGTGTCGAAGCCTAGTCTCTCATACAAATTCACTTTGTCGATCGAGAACGCATCCTCCTGCTTTATTCCACTGTTCACAGATGCTTGTGCATGCAACCACTGCATGATCTTCTACTTGTGCTACAGTACCACTTACAGCTTCCAATAGGTTCCAGCTGCTGCTGCTACAGGAACTAGCAGCTAGTACTGATTCCTCGTCGACTCGGAAGTTTTTCGGATTAATTTTTCCACATCAAGACTATCTGTTGAAGATCCATCACAGTATTATTACATATATATGTGTGTGTGTGTGTGTGTGTGTGTGTGTGTGTGCAGATCATGTTACTGATTCCCAAAAATACATCAAACGATCAATCGCATAATTGATGTGCAGCGGAAATTATTGATATTCAGCACCGAGCTTGCCGCTCATGCCTTGCTTCCGAACAAAAGACAAAATTAAGAGCCATGATGCAGATCACAATGACCCAACTGCAAAGGTGGACGCGGCAATCTGTCTACACTTTTGTTCTCTGACACATAAATGCCATTCTCGCGCCCCTCTTTTGCAGCAGGATCGAATCAGCTGTGTCTTCTGCTTGCATTGCGATGCCGCAAATTTCCGCCGTCCCGCAGCGACGCAGCGAACTTCCTCCGTCTGCAAAAAGACGAGTACGGTTTGGAATATGAGGAATACGTATGTACGTGGAAATGAACAGCGTATATAAAAGCCATACGGTTTGGAATATGAGGAATACGTATGTACATGGGAACGAACAGCATATATAAAATCCATACGGTTGCGAATATGAGGAATACGTATTTACATGGAAATGAACAGCATATTTAAAAGCCATACGGTTGGGAATATGAGGAATACGTATGTATATGGAAATGAACAGCACATATAAAAGCCATACGGTTGGGAATATGAGGAATACGTATGTGCATGGAAATAAACAGCGTATATACGAAACCATACGGTTGGGAATCATGGATGTACAAGTTTTTTCAATCTATACTGAAATAGCATATTGTCATCAACTTTACATTTATGAATCATTGTTTTCTGATAATTTTTCATCCCCTTATTCATCCACTCAAACCAACTTGTGTCCATTTGAGGTTGCCTTCCGGGTCAATTTTAGGGTTTAGGGTTTACAACTGGAATACATAGTGGTATTCGTATGGGTGGTAGACTTGTGTATGTACAAAATACTGTATAGGTAGTGTATGAACTTGCTCAAGTTTATGAACCCAAGTTGGACAATGTAAACTCTAGTACCCACTTGTTATAAAATGCCTTCTTTTTATATATCATAAATTCCTTGGTTTTCTAATTCCAATTTTAAATTAGAAACCATTAAAATTTTGAAATATCTATATATTAAAATCACTTTTTTTCTTTTTTTCTTTTTCTTTTTTTGTGTTGTGGAATTTCGCAACTTGGTGAATTTATTTTTCATAAACTGAAATAAGTCAATATTTTATCATTGGGAATTATTGAATTTTTTTTAAATGATTTTTTTCATAATTGGATTTTTTTTTGGAAAGTCATATCTGTTAGAGACTTGAAGAGGTGTTTTGAAAAAGTTGTAGGGTTGATGGTTTAGGGTTTAGGGTACAAGGGCCCATTAGTATAGTACTAAATGAGGCATCATGATGGGTAGGATTGGTTTTGGTACATTTGTCTTTGCTAGCAATGGCAATGAGATTGCGAACAAACATAGAGCTCCAAGGATTACACAACCAAAGAATCAAACTAGGTGAACATATATATATTGATACTTATGTAATTTTTACTTGGGCTCCATGTTGTTGTGCACTTCTAGTGATAATCAACTCATCAATTGATGAAAAAAATGAATTGATTTTGTGAAAATCAAGTTTTATTTGAATAAAAATATTGAATGATATTGTATGTATTAGAATAAAATCTTATTTTGTAACTTGTTTTAAGCGATTTCAAAATGTAATTGTAACTATTTTGGCTTTTAAAATAATTACAAACAACAATTTTAATCACCTTTAACAAAAATTGCAAAATGGGGTTTTTTTTAATGGTAAAATTTTAATAGGATCCAAATTGGTGGGGAAGATATTGAGAATCTACGTGTGAATATGGTGTTGGACAAAAAACAATTTATTGTGTTTTATAGTTGCTAATGGAGATGTTATTACACCTTGGCAATGATATAAACTATGGAATCATGCAATCACACTCCTAATTGCAAAAGAAAGCAATTGTTTTTATTCATCAACAATTTAGAGGAAAATAACATTCAGGACAAACTATTCTTGCAAAGCTTTCCCCCACTTATTCTTTAGGAATGTAGTTTTGATCATCATCGCCTTGCATCCATAAATCATTTCAGATTATTTTTATGTTCACCATATGACCATATATCATATGTATGATGTACAAAAACCATTTCTTCAACAATTGAAATTGAGCCTAGGACTTACACTATCTTTTTCCCCTAAGCTTCTTGCTAATGGCCATGGAGGTTTTCCTAGCAATAGATGCACTTGATGGAAATACATTGATTGAACCACTCATATTGCCAAGCCTTCACACTTTTTGGCAAGCCTTTTTTATGTGTGAAATGCATAATTGTATTGTCCTTGATGTTGCCATTGGAACCATTTCTGTCACTACCAACATTGGGAGTATTCTTGAATGTTGTTTCCTAATTTTTCAATGCTTCAAGTAAAGTGCAATCCTACCTCTACTTGATTCTTGAATTCATAATACCTTTAACTACTTGCAGAATTGCAATGGAACAAATCATGATAGGTAATTGCAATGATCCATGATATATTCCCACTAATATGGCCTTTGCATTTGAAGCCTTGGAAAATTTGTGTAAATTGGCATTGCTTGCAAACAGAAAGGCTCCTAATGCCTCCTTTCAAACCTAACACAATGTTGAATAGTTGAATTGATAACCTCAACATTGGATGAATTTGTTTTTGAACAAAGGAAAAATAGAAAAAATAATGAAGTTATGCAAGAGGGGAAAGTGAGTTGTAGATTGCTAACATGCTTTGTTTATGAGAGTGCAAAATGGTGAAGCAAAAAAATTTGAACTATTGTTGTGGATTCATGTCCAAATTAGAGAATGTGATTTTGAAGCAAGGAAACACCTTTGCAATATGTCTAACCCACTCAAAGACTCGAAATGCAACCATCTAAAGATCTGGTAATAACTATTTCGAATGAAGAACAATCATCACCAAAGTTGTACCTAAAACCCAATTCAAAGTAGGGTCACCAACATGATGAAACAACTAGCAAACATGTCATATGATGTAGCAATAGCCCTTCTTCATCACCTTTAAAAACTGTCAAATACAATAATAATTTTTTGTAACATTTGCCGAAAAAACTTTATTCCAAAAGAAAATGAATAAGGTAACATTGTTCGGTAAAGGGTTTTGTCTTTTCCCCATTTTTTTCTACAAACCTACTTTGAATTAAAGCACCATGAAGCAACATTAAACCATAAACTTCCCATGAGAAAAATTCATTTCATCATAACCTTGTAAGGTGAGCAAAATAAAATGATGAAGCTAAAAAACTTTAATTTAAGGAGTCAATTATAGAAGATGAACATTTTGGACATCTATCTAATGAAGAGAAATCATGCTTCCACCATGACCATGTGGGTTTTTGATTCCACCAATAAAATCTTGAACTGCAAGCTTGTCATTAGAGAAGATGTCACTACCAAAAAGTTCCTTGCATTTTGCCTAATTAAGATGGTGATGGAGAATCTTATTTGATGATGATAATGATGTTACAATAATATCAACATTCCTTTTTTGATTAAAAATGTTGAATGTCTTATGATCATGCACCTTTCAAGCAACAAAAGAATCATTATTTTAATCTTTGAAACCAAAGGAGACTTGATAACAACCCACTTGCAAGATTGGAGACTTTTAAATGTATGGACATTTCAAGGATATGGTGTTGGTTCTTCAAGCGATCCTCCTCCTCCTTTTGTTGTAGTATCTTCCCTTTTGTAGTTTAAAGAATTGTCTTTTTGGAGATGGAGGATAAAAAATATTGCTATGCACCAATTTTTTCACTTTTGCATTAAAATTCACCTAACACCTTGCAAGATCATCTATGGTTTGGACTATTCCACTCAACTCTTTGCGTTTAGTTACTTCTAGAACTCGAATTATTTTTTTAGATGATACACAATTTCCCTACCATGTGATTTTGGTTGCCACCACACAACTCATACAACCAAATTCACAATGTTGGTAAAATCCCATTAGGTCTTTCAAATGCCTTAACGAATGCAATATGAATGCATGCATAATATGCAAAAGAACACCAAATTTGGTAACACATCCATTGAGTGTTTTAGTGACTTGTTGAGGTGCTTTGAACTAATAATACAAATCCAGTATCTATTTACAAAACCTTAATCAAGTTCCCACATCATGTAGACCTTTTTCAAACATAAAAAATTTATGCTAGGGTTGGAGGAAAATGATGGGTGCACACCATTTGGCCATAATTAGGGGAGTTATCTTGGGAAGCATATTGTTTAACTCAAGATCAAAGTACTGCACATAAGTTGTTAATGTTTTAATGTCTTCAATTATTTTAAGGTTATAAAAATAAATTCAATGCCATTAAATAAACCATCTTCTACCTACTCCAACAAGGCATGAGAAAGAAAATCTTCCAAAAAAATAATTTTTTTTTTATGTATAATCTTTTGAGTGAAGGACAAATCATTGTTACATGTAATTAATCAACAATCTTTTGTCAAATGTTTTGTTGCACAAGTGTTTTTATTTGATTCTAGCCCTTACCTCCTCAACTATAAAATTGGAAATTTTCACTGTCCCCATTAAAGCACATTCACACTAATATGTCTAAAACAATTGTAACCATTGTTTAATATTCCATACTTCATAATGGTAATTTAATTTGGTGTTGAGAATTTTAAATTTACTTATATAACAATAGTCATAATATATTATGAAAACATGTGAATAAATTTGAAATCAATCTAATGAATAAAACAATCCAAAAAACACTTAAAAAATAATTATGATTTTTTAATATAAACCTTAACATAATAGTATAAATGTTTCAAAATATATTCAATTTTTAAGTCAAAATATTTTGAAAATAAATAATCACCTAAGGGGACAAGGTTGGTTCCACAAATAGAAATTGGCCAAAATGGAATTAATCTACTTGTGACTACATGCAACTACCTTTGGACATTTATGCAATTATTTGTGTTAGTCATACTTGCAACTAGATTGCAACTAATTTGCAATTATTGTGATTTTCATCCTTTCAAATGACCAACATTTAATTTGGTTTCATCCAAGAATAACAACTTATGTCCCATTTGTTACAAATGTGAACATTTTAGTCACAACCTTATGTGTAGACAAAAATATATTTTTGGTAATCTAAAAGGTATAATTAAATTTATTTAAATTTACAAATGTATCTTTTGAATGTATATGAATGGCCATATTACTCAAATATTCAAGCATTATTATTAGCATTAAATGGGCTCGATATTATGGTTACATCAGGTGTATATTTTTAATATATTGAAATTCTATGTAACATATTTTCTAAATATATTATAGCCATATTACAAGTTTATGCAAATTATTATTTATACTTCTTAAAATTATTACAAATAACAATTATTATTCTTCCTATCATTATATCTTTTTTTGGCTATTAATTACCTCATTAAAGAACTAAATATATAATACTATTTTCCCTAAAAGTTAAAAATAATATTATTTAATTATATAATGTTGATGATGATGATATCAATATAATACAAAAAATATTAATATAATTACTGAAATTTAAAATTCTATGGCTACTGAAATCATCATCATCATCATCATTATTATTATTATTTGATATTTATAATTTTATAAGAGCTATACAAATTGACATGATAATACAAATATGAATTTAAAAATAATTAGCCTAAGTTTTTATTATTATTTATTTTTAAAATACTAATTACTAAAGTAATTACAAAATATATTTAATAAATTATTATTTATTAATGAAACTATTTTCAAAGGAATTTTTTTATTATTAAAAATATAATGTATTAAATATTTACTTTAATAGTCATAAATAACTATAATAAGTATTATAATAATAATAAAATAGTTAGTCTAGGCTAGCTACTATTATATTATTAGAATTAGAATTATTTTTATTTATTATTATTTATTATTCAACATTATTGATGATTATTAATATAACTAATTAGTTAGTTGGCTAGTTTATTTTTTAATTAGTTAGTTAGTTAGTTAGTTAGTTAGTCATTTACATAATAAATTATATAGTTTACAAAAATTAAAATGAGGATATAAATATGGGAAAATTGTTTAGTCGCAAATTATTTATAATTTAAAAGTTTATCCCATGTATTTTTGTCTTTCATTCTCATCTTGAAAAGTATATAACCAAAGTGTTTTGTCTTACATTTTCATATTAGAAAACATGGACATATGGGATGAGCTAATAAAAAAGATTTAACTCAACATAAAAAATATAAATATTCATGTACTTACGCCTAACTTACCTACCTCCTTAACCTACCTACCTACTTAACTACCTACGTAAATAAGTAAGCATAGGTGGGTAACTAGGTACTTACTTTCGTACTTATTTAATTCAACCTACAAACCTAAATATTGATTTAAATACATTTTGGACAAATTCAATTAATATGGCATGTGGCAAATTTCTATGCACCACATGTCACAATTTAAAACCATCCAGGCATAAAAACTAAACACTTTAGATTATTTCAAAATTATAGTAAAAATATTTGAAATTATTAAAAGTTGAAACATGTGGCAACACATCATTTACTTCCATTATTCAATAAAAAAGTTGCATTCCAATTGCAAGCAATAATACATATATGGTTAACCAAAGGATGAAGGTGTATTTCATTGACTTTTTTTTCATTCAAAATTCTTGTGACTTGGGCTATCATTTGTGACTAGTGTTGCATGTGACTTGTTTAACATGACTATTAAGATTTTAATTGCAAATAACACTTGTAATTAAAAATTAGTTGCAAGGACCAATTGCAAAATGGTAATTTTCTATTAGTGTTCATATTAGCATTACCACCATGCAAGAGAAAAGAATGTCAACACATCTACTATCAAAAACCTATACCAAAGCATTTATTATACCCTTAACTTTAGGATCTATGGGTGACACTTAAAATGCACATGTGAAGGTTTAGGGCCAAAATCAATTACAAACTAATTGTGGGGTAAGTCAAATAAACAAATTGCATACCAACAACAAGAATTAAGCCTAGCTACAATAATAAATCAAACATAATCCAAGCTCAAAGAGGATGCAAGAGAGAAAAAAAGTTTTATTTCTTGAACATGGTTGTCAAAATGGACCATGAATCAAAGAAGCATACAAAGGAGAGTTGGAGAGATCTTGTTATGTTGCCAATTGCACAACAATCATGATACCAATTACACAAAAGTCATTTCCTTGCAAATTATGAGACATCAAGAGAAAAAAAAATGAGAAGAATTCACAATGAAGATTAAGGATGGATTGTAAAAGAATAAGTGAGGTGGGGTTTATAATCATACTTTGAAAAACACAAGGGTTATTTTAAATCTAATAAAAGTTTGATGATCTTCATTTTTATGCCAAATGTCAAAGATTGTCCTTTAGTCCATATTGTCAACTTCAATTCCAAACAATGACATGCACATATGAGCATCCAATGTGTCCAATTTCAAATGTGATCGAAAATGACTTTTCACAGCATTTTTGTTTATAAAATCCTTGTTCACATATGGTTGTGCTTGTCAAAAAACAAGTATCTTTTGCCACACATTTAGAAAAAATGACCAATTGTTATGCTAGTGATTACTATGCTCACAATAGCTACATGACTTGAAAATGTCTTTGTTTTCATATTCATGTCTTAAATTTTCCAAAAGTCAAGCAATTTAGCCCTACACAAAGCACTATCAACCTCCAAAATTGTGAACTTCATTAGAACATGTATAACCATTGAATCATCATCTAATGTTGATCATTGTGATTGAAATAATGTTTAACTTGAACAACTTTGAAGCATTGAAAATTAACAAGTCAAGAAACAATTCATTCAACCTATCTACAATTATTCACGCATACTATACAACCATTGCCTTCATGTTAGTCAAATAGGCACATGTGATGCATGTAATGCATTGTATTATAATCTCCATCTCTACGATCTTCAAGAGCCTTTAGCAAAATAATTAACAATAAAATTATTATTATTATTATTATTATTATTAAAGGCTTGCAAATCTTTATTAAAAAACACATTGTAGATTAGGGAATTGTACAAAGAAATCAAATAAAGGAAAAGGAAGAAGTGACAAGACATCAAATTGGCTTAAAGTTGCTATGAAAATCTATGTATGTCCATAATCGACCGTTTGTGGAAGGTCGACCATATTTACATGTCAAAAATTGATGGCTTGCAATAGGTCGGCCATGGTGATGAGAGGTGTGTGTTAAAAGGGTGGAAGTCGGGAAGTAATTAAGCCTGCAACTATTGCTTGACTTCAGATGAAAGACGTTTGCATCTTTTGTAATGTGATCGAATCTTTTTGATGAAAAAAAGTGATCAAAGTAGAAAGATGAAAGCCTTCTATCCCCTTCAAGCTCCAAATGGCATTGGCACAATCGTGTAAAAACACATCGACATGTTTGGGTAAGCAACCAAATACCTCAATTGCTAAAGGAAAAAATTGATCAATGGGGTGTCAGTTGTGATAATTTCTTTCCTTGGCTTGAGTTGCATTGGATGCAACAAATCTTTGAGTTATGCAAGATCGAGAAAGTAAATAAAAGGGCCATGGTTCTTGAATGTGCAAACTAAGTTATTAGGATTTGGCCCTAGTTTGGGACTTGAAATTTTTCATTTCTTTTTGTGCATATATTGTAACTTTTTTGTCAAATTTTAATGTGTTGCAATTTCATGTGACTAAGCATATTTATTTCTTGCCTTTCATGGGACAAGCATATTTCCATTTTCTGGAAAATGGAATCAGAAAATAAGATACCCAAGTCTAAGAAACCCTAGGTTTAGAAAATAAGAAACCCTAAACCCTATAAACCCTACTAAACACCATATAAGATCACATCATCTCTCTGCCACAACCCATCTCTCTGGTGAAAGAGAGATGGATGGTTCAAGAACATGTTAATGCTGCAAAATTAAGACTTAGTCTCTCCATTAAGTTGTCAAGAAACCTGGCTTGCGCCTGAATTTCAGCTTCAGGTTACAACATATCCTTCAGGCATGTCGTTCAGCATGTCCTGAAGGTTACAAACATTCTTCTATAGTGGAAAAGCTCAGTTGGTTTTCCTACACTCTTGATTTTTTTGAGACAAACAAAACTGGTATGATCCTCAGTTATGGGGGCGAGGTGCAAAATCTGACAAAACCTTTCTAAAAATTTGGTGTCAAATTCTTCTCTCAAATTTCCTTCTTACTACCCAGATCGCTGCACAAAATCACCATCAGTTGCGCCTGTGCTGTGCCATCCATTCTTATTCTGCTCCATCATTTTGATGAAGTCATAGAAAGCAGGATCAGCATCATGCGGGCCAGGTGACGATTCAGGATGGTATTGAATGCTCATTGCCTTCATGGCTGGAAACTTGAGTCCTGCACATGAGCCATCATTCAAATTGATGTGTGTGACTTCCACACCATCAGGAAGTGTGGCAGGGTCGACTGCATAGTTGTGGTTCTGTGCACTGATTTCCACTCGACCTGATTGCAGATGTCGCACTGGATGATTGCCACCATGATGCCCAAATTTCATTTTGTAGGTTTTGCCTCCAAGTGCTTGACCTAGCAGTTGGTGACCCATGCAAATCCCAAAGACTGGGAGTTTGCCTACCAAAGCATCCACGCTCTCCACTGCGTAAGGAACTGCTGATGGATCTCCTGGTCCATTGCTGAACAAGATTCCATCTGGGTTGAGTTTCAAGACTTCAGAAGCTGGCCATGAGGAAGGGACCACAGTGAGTTTGCATCCATAAGAAGACAGCCTCCGTAATATGTTTTGCTTCACACCAAAGTCATACACCACCACATGGAAGAGTTCCTGATGATCAGAAGAAGCCACAGAGCTGCTGCTGTTGCTACTGCTGCTGATGGGTACTACAGATGAGCTGAATTCCCACTCATCTCCAGTTTTCTCCTTCCATTCGTAAGGCTTGCTGCAAGTGACATTGGTGATCAAATCTTTCCCAACAATGTTCCAGTTGCGAGCCATTTCGAGAATCTCCTGGTCGGATTTCGACTCATCCGTGGTCAGAACCCCAACCAAGCTGCCCTCTTCGCGTAGCCGTTTGGTGATGGCTCGTGTGTCGATATCCGAGATACCCATCACGTTTCTCTTCTTCAAATACTCGGGAAGCTCCTCAATGGACCGCCAGTTTGACACACTGTTGCTGAGGGAGCGGATGAGAAGACCACCCAAGAAGCATCTCTCCGACTCCTCGTCGTCCAGATTGATGCCCGTGTTACCGATGTGCGGTTGCGTCATGAGTACAAACTGACCAGCATAGCTAGGATCTGTCAGAATCTCCTGATACCCGGTGAGCGATGTGTTGAACACGACTTCTCCCACTTGTGTACCTGTGGCTCCAAACGATTTCCCTCGCCAAACCGACCCATCTTCTAACACTAATCTACAATCTGCCGTCTTCCAAGGACGCGACACTGCAGCTGGAGCTCTCACTTCTGCTGCTGCTGCTGCTGCTGCTACCACCGCTTCACAAGTCACACGAAAACCGTTTCTCGCTTTCTCACAATCTAGCTTCAACCCTCTCGAAGCCACGACATCCTGCAAACACACTCCCGAGGAGAAGAGAGAAACGGAAGCTGAGAATCGAAGTGCAGGGAAAACTCCCACAACAGCAGCAGCAGGAGACCCACCAAGTTCGGGAGAACCCACAACACTACAAACTCGGTTGATGCTCACAGGTTGTAACCCGAGAAACTGCACTCGCATTGCCATAGCCACAAATCACAAGGTTCAAATTTTGATGAGCTCGGATGCAGGAGCTAAAATCTCCTTCTTAAACTTAAAAAAGTATAAGTAAATAAAATCCCACCACTCTTCACAACTCCTTGCGAAAAAACAAAAAAGAAGTTGACGCGGACGCACAAAGAAAACAAGCAAAACCCCCAAGAGCGACAAAGAAAACAAAGAAGAGAACGAAACACGAGACCGATACAGAGAAGGAGCAGAGATTTAGGGTTTTTAAAGAACTGGCAAAACCGTATCTCAATGGATGGACAGAAACCCCAAAGAAAGGGCAAAAGAGGATGGATGATGGGAAATTATCTGTCAGCGGTGACTCACATCCACATTTCCAGGAAACTGTTTTTTCTTCCATTAATTCATTCATCCATCCCTCTGTCTCTGTCTCTGTCTCTGTCTCTTAGCGGTGTGTGGGACTTTATCATTTTTTCATCCGTCTTCTATTCCTGGTACATTGTTGACAAGTGTTCGATCCTAGTGGAGATTCTTGTGCACTTTTGCAGATAAGAGATTAGAATGCCAGCCAGCCAGCCAGCCAGAGAGACCTCCTTCTCATCCTCCTCCTCCTTCTTCTTCTTCTTCTTCTTGCATGCATGGATGATGGCAACTAATAATAAGTAGGGTTTTCTTTTGTTTGTTGCATAGGTGATGAATGAATCAATGAATGAATGAATGGCAACTTGAATCACCGCCTTTTCAAATCTGTTTTATGTTGAATTTTGTACAAGAGAGAAGAATCATACCCAATGTGTTTTGTTTGGGGCCGGTTCTTTTGTTTTATGAAGAACCTCTGGTTTCATTCAGCTCTGCAAAAAAAAAAAACAAAAAACAAAAGAAAAACCAAAATTAGAATTGTCTTGGTTTCAATTTCACACATAAATTAGAACTGGAAATTCAATTGTCATGGTTGCAGAACTTCACACATCAATAGAACTGGAAATCCAACTATGTTGCTTTCAAAACTCCACACATAAATAGAACTGGAAATCCAACTATCTTGGTTTCAGTTCCACACATAAATAGAACTGGAAATCCAACTATCTTGATTTCAGTTCCACACTTAAATAGAACTGGAAATCCAATTGTCATGGTTTCAGTTCCACACATAAATAGAACTGGAAATCCAATTGTCTTGGTTTCAGTTCCACACATAAGTAGAACTGGGAATTTAGTTTTTAGGTTTGGTTCTCTTTTTTTTTTTAAATTCTGATTTCAGTTTTGGGGTTCAGTCCACCTTTGGATCTGGTCCTTGTTAATTGGGACCAGAATGGGTGGGTTAATTGCTGGTTAATCTCCAGTTCTAGTCCCTGTTATTTTTTCAAAAAATAATGTATTCTAGTCTTGGCTTTAATGTGTAATGTCTATGTTGATTGACATACTAGTTGATAATGGACATGGTCAAATTAATTTTTAATTTTTTAAATTTTTATTGTAATTACATATAATATATAAATATTTTTTAGTAGATTTTTCACAACTTGATCAACCTGCAACCCATCTTTAATCGTTTAAGTCATAACTAAAAGATATCACAAGTGAAATTTGAACCATCACCTCCATGGCCATAAAGCAAGCACTTAAGGATATGACCATCATTTCACATAATGACAAATAATATGATCGCATCAAAATAAACACATGTATATTCCATTGGCATGTATGTAAATGAACTAATATTTCATTGTTATAATATTTGATTATTGATCAATAATTTAGAATTTTTTTATGAATATGTGTGGTAAAACTATGTTTGTGACATTCTAAAAGTACATTCACACATAACAATAAGATAACCAAAAAAATAGTTCATAATAACACAAAAAAAAGTTTTGGGGGTTATGTGTCAAAGCATTTACAGTACTTACATTGGCGTCGTTAACTAAACTATTGTCATTCACAAACCCACCTACCTATAAACTAACTACCTTAAAAGTAGGGTTATTGATCATTGTCACTTTACCATTGTTCAAGCCTCAATTAAGAAAAAGGGAGGCTATTCATTTTTTGCACTCCATCATTGTTCAAGAAAAAGCGAGCTATCAACAACCTTGCCAAGCTGCAATGTAGATTCATGATCTCTTACTATGATTTTCATTTTTTTTCTCAAGCTTTCTACAAGCTCTCCTCAAGCTCTTTGCAAGCTCTCTTCAAACTTTCCTCTGCACATTGTTTGACATTCTTAAGGTCTTAAGGTTTTGAAACTTTTGAAAGTTTTAAAAGTTTCGAGGTTCTGAAAATTTTGAGGTTTTCTTCTACATAAGTTTGACGCTTTGAAGGTCTTGAGGTATTGAAGTCAAACAAGATGGGATTATATCCCATAACAAATATCTCGAACCCCGTTCACACCTGAATTGGTTTGAAACTCACTAATTAACTTAACTAACCTAGTTTATCCCTAATTAACTAAAACCCAACCGAGCAGCTAAAATAACACACCTTACAAGCTATTAAAGAATTAATAGATGAGTTACAAAACTATTTCCCCCAACATGGTATGTTGGATGCATTGGGGATTTTCTATCCCCAATATTGGTTAGCCTCTAATGTTGAATCTTCTTTTTGCACTCCCTTGGACATCCTCAAAAATCATTATTGTGAGATGAAACATCTTGGCATTACTTGGAACATGTTAGATAAATGGGAATTTGATGTTCAACATGATTTATTTAAATGGTCATTATAAATAATGCCTAGGCTACTATGCTAGGTTTTAACAAGTGAATTTTGTCCCTTGAAATGAACCCATTAACAAATTGTGGCGCACAATCACAGTCAATCAAGTACAAGAAAGTTCATGAGTTTTTCTTGTAGTAATGCATGTGACAATAGACCTAGCATATGGGTTGAGTCGAACATGGGTTGGGATTTTATTTTGGGGTTTTCACTAGTTTTGCTTCTATCAATTATGTTTACAATATGGGAGATTTTATTTTGGGGTCTTGGCACTTGTTGGTTTTGTTTCTAGCAACTAAGTGGTAGCTTATGAATAATGTTTAAAGTTTAACAGATTTCATGCCATGTCATTAAACCATGAGCTCAAAAAATCATGACTAATTTAAAATAATGTTGTTTTGGGCTCCATCATAATATTCACTCATAGTTCTATCCTACCATTAACCTAGGCCCAAAATGACAAAAAACCCAAGTATGCCAAAAACATTATTGCAACTAAGGAAGTGAAGTAGCACATTCTAGCTTGTCAAATGGAAGGACCTATTTACTCTTATCATATGCACAATGTTTTTGTATGCTCAATTTTATTTTTGTGTGTGACTTTCTTCAATGGAATTGATTTTCTATGTTTCCTTTAGTGTTGTTGTGTTTTGTTTTGTTTTCAGTTTTGTTGTTTGGAAATTGTTTTCAAAATTTTGGTGATCTTTTTGAATTTACACCAAAAATATGAAAATTTACAATTTTTTTGGTAGTCACCATTGATAATTCTCGATCTTTTGAATAGGTCACATGTAACCCCTAATAAAAAATCATAAAAGCTAAAACATTCACTCAAGAAAAAAAATCACCACATCTACATTATTATAGAAGCTATTGGAGCCATGTTAGTTGTTTCCAAAAAGTAAAAAAGAAGCTTTGATTGTCGCATGTTTACAACAACTTACTTTTTGATTATTCCACTCTAAAGTGATTACCATATGCTTTCATCGTAGTGTATCTTTTTTTGTTTGTGAAGGTTTGTTACATAATAACACAATGTCTAAATTTAGGTTGCCCAAATCCATGTGGTGCCCATATGTATCCTATCTTTTGTGGCATGTTTTTTGAAAGGGTTGGGGGCTTATTTGTGAATGTTGGGGTTTGCATAAGCCTTGAAGATGACATGGTCCAAGATGCTTCCAAAGCAATGGCAAGTTCATTTACGATGAAAGTGGAGGGAAAATGGAGGTTGTTTAAAACCTTAAATAAATCAAGTACAAACTCACCTATTCTACCAAAATGCACAATGTAAGACAATGGCAATGGTAACATGGAATTGTAAGAATCATGGATGCAATTGTCACCATGGATGATAACACAATTAGGAACATCACAATATTTTGCATGATGGATTCAAGTGCTTACCTCCAATGTTGTGCAATTTCTTAGGCCAACATGTGTGCCCGTGACATAACAACCACTTATACCCCATGTGAAACTAGAGAGTGTAGCTAGAGTAACACAAAGGACAACAAAGAAGGAGAAGGATGCATCTAATGAAATTAGTCAAGTAGTTAAGAAAAAATCACATAAGAATAAGGTACCTAGGTAGGGGGTGACAAATGAAAGATATGAAAACAAAAATGCTTAGGATGAAATAGTGAAGACTTTAATTGCTCACATACTAGACATTAGTGTTTTAAAGTGGGAAGACCGGGAGTCACAATATTTAAAAAAGCTAAAGGCAACTTTGGACAAAGAGTTTGAATATGTTCACAATGAGTTTAAACATTGATGAAGAGGTGATTGAAACCATTAGAAAGTAAGTAAAAAATGAGGTTCATGAAAGGGAAGATAGATCTTGTCCAATTTACATTGAACATGATCATTGGAAGATGCTAAAGATGTATTAAACTAATCTTGAGGTAGAATGAAAAGTAGAAAAAATGTTTAATCCCAAGAACAAGGTGAATAATTTTGCAAATGTGGGTAGACAAGCAAAGTTGTGAAGGAAACCAAAATACTATTTGCTAATGCCCAAATCTATCATTACATTTTGTTCAATGTTCATAAATGAATGTTGTTTGAAAACATCATAATTATAATTTTATTTTTTTATAGAAAGAAAAGAGACAACAATGCCCAATTCTAATTTAAATTGTTAAAGAATTTCAAAAACTAGAACAAACTAATGAACAAAAATTTGTGAACTTTTAAGCTAATTGTAATATCTCAAATTTTGCTTCTTCTAAATGTATGCAAATCCCATTCTAACCACATGGGGTGGATGACAACCTTGGAAAATAGACAAAGCAAGTTAAAAGTGTTAAAAGTGTTAAACAATACACATCCTTGAACACTTAATGATTAATTGACATTAAAATCATGTTTTTTGAGTTTTTGAAAGAGTTAAAGGAATAAGCTACTAACCCTATTCCCTTATAACCTAATTTTGCTTGTGAGCAACAACAACAATAATCATTTTGTGTTGTTTTGAAATAGACAACTATATTGCATGATTTTCAATTTTAATGGAGATTTCTTAGGTAACTAGTGGAAATGGGAATAATGTTTATTTTTTTAATGATTAAGATTTTTTGGGGTGTCTAGATGGATCAAGTTCATTTAGATGGATCAAGTTCATTTGAGCTCAAGACTACACTAGCACCATTTAAGAAGATTCAAATAAAAAGTACACCAACGAATTCAACACCCCCACTTTGAAGTGTAAAGGGTTCAAGACTAGGTTAGTTTGTAGTTAAGGTTGTCACCATTGAAAATATTATAGATTAAGAAAGGATAGGTTGAATAATCTTGGATTGAATAAATTTCCATCTAAGTTTGGTGCAATTGAAAGGAGAAGAGGTGAGGTTGTTCGTTAGGTGAACACGATACTTTGGTGTGTAGGTACAAGGTCATTTTGTTCATTGTTAGCTTGAGGGTGTGATTGGGCTTTTTCATTAGTGTGATTAGGTTTTTCATGGATTTGGTTATAACAACTAGTTGGGAAGGAGCTAAGGGAAAAGGTGATTGGACTTGCATAGGGCACAAAGAAAAGCCAACCTTGCAACAAGCAAAGCACCAACAATCTATTGTTGTTAGTTTCATTTTTTTAACCTTGTTTTGCACCTAGTTTTTTTGGTACAAACTTGTCAATTGCAATGAAACCACTCTAATGTTAATGCACTAGCTTGTGTGAGGTTCAATCTTTTATTTATTTATTTATTTATTTATAATTTTTCAGTAGTTTCTTACAATCTTGCTTGATACATTTTCTAGTTTTTTGATAGGTATTCATGTCCTTAAGATCATTTTATATTTAAAATGAAATAATGACCAATTTTGTAATTTTTACACAATTCTAATCAATGTTTTTCTTGGGAAATTTTCCATTAACAACCCAAAAGAAAAAAAAAAAATTGACATAGATTTCTTGTTTTGAACAATCAAAATTTTCTTGAAAAAATAACTCATTAAAATTTCATCACAATTTTGTTATCTTTTTAGTTTGGGAGCAATTTTTTTGTAATTTTCCTATTCTTTGGATTTTTTCTAGAAGATTATCACCAATTAACATTAATTTTTTCCTTGGTTGCTTGGTAATGAAAATTGAAAATATACAATCTAGTGCCAATATTTTGAAAAATTACAATTAAACTTTCAATTCTATAATCCAATTTTAGTAATTTTTACATTTTGATTCTCTCTTTCAATTTACAAGTTACATGTTTACTTCCAGATTTCCAATGGATATTTTATTTATCCACAAAATAATCTTGCTTTTTAAGCCTTTGTTTTATCGCAAACCCCATATTGAAGTCCCAAAGGTTGGGTATTCATATTTGGTCAACAGATTTTCCCAAAACAAAGCTTCAAATATTTAAATATTCTACATGTATCACACAAGATTTGAAGGATTTCTATGAATAGTTTATTAATAACAATGCATAGTAGCAAAATTTAAAACATGGTTCGATCTTTCATATCTATTACCTTGAATATTAGTTTTGATTAAGTGTTATCTTTGATCAATGCCATTAGTTTTGTAGTATCCTTGCATAATTTTTCATCATCAGAACAAAATGCAAAAGGAGACTTCCACATACATCTTTACATCAAGGAGGCCGAAGAAGAGGACATTAGGAAAATTGGGCAAATGTTCAGTTGTTGCTTCACATAAGCCCTTATTTTCGCAATGGTGTTATCCTACACAGAAAATTTTCTATTTGATGATGAATCCTTATCAAACTTTATTAAAGAAAAACCATCGATTCAAAAGGGGAAAGGAAGGACCAGAACAAGAAAACCAAAGTCCAAAACTAGAGAGCATTCAGTCATGGTGATGCATAATAAATGTTGCAAAAGAAAACATCAAGGACTTGCCAAAGGAGGCAAAACTTATTTCCTAAACTTCTCACTCGTTGCATGAACAAATTAGACCAAAAAAACAGGTTAAAGACTTGAAAGAGCACCAAGCTTGGAGCCTGGAAGAGGCATCCCCAACAACAATGGCTTGCTTCGAGCTGGAGGTGGCCTAAACTCTTTGCAAAGTTACAATTAGTGGAGGGCCTTCAATGCCCTTCACTGAACATGGCATGTTCCTACAAGAATGAAAGAAACACCCAAATACCACAATGGCAAGAGGAATAAACATGTCTTGAGGTGCCTGTCCTTTGCCTGAGCCCATATCGTCAAAACAAATCCCGAGCATGGGCCCTTACTTTAGTAATGACCTTATCGTACACAGAAAATTTTCTACTTTAGGCAATCAAAACAACATAAAAATTGAAACACAAATTTACATTCAACACAACACATGCATAAATAGATCCATAATCTTTTAAGTACATCGTGACCATACTATATCAACAATTTCCATACTTGAACACTCTAACCCCAAAATTTCAAATCTCAATGCCCAAACAACTTCAAATCCCAACCATCAAAGAGTTTAGGTTTTTATACAACTTCATAATATGATTGCAACTTCATCCTAATCTAAGTTGTTTTTAAAGATGGTCCAAACCTTAGTTGAGATCCAGTTGAGACATCAAAACTACAACATAACTTTGGCATTATTGATACAATACATTACAACTAAGAAACAATTGACCCCAAGGCATATGAGCCATCAAAACAAAAACAACCTCAACCCATAACTCATACAAGTCATCAAGTTTATACACAAACCAAATAACTCTAATCAGGCTTTGTCCAACTTCCAGAATGTACTAGAAGTTTAGTTTTACCCTGAACCACATTGATTCTTTAAATTCATGCTACATCTGTCGAGTTTCATTCTCAGAACAAAATAATAAATCTATAAACATTTTGTTACAAAAATTGTAATTACCACATTTATCACCTTATTTCACATTACAAAACCAATGATATGTGCATTTACCCTTGTGGCAGGCAACAAGCCATGTCTAGCTTTCAGCTTCAAGACATACCCTTTCCAGTTAAGAAAACAGAAGAAGTTTCCTACCAACTTTTGAAAGGAAATCAACACCATTTATGTGCATTGGAGCTCTTTCTGTTCTCTGCATCTTTGGAAAATCCTGCATCTATGGAAAATCCAACCACACAAGCTCCTCCTACCACACAAATTTGCAAGATAAGACTTGAGAAACCTGGAACAAAATAACTCAACTTCATGAATTTGCCTTGAAATTGGATCCATGTTCATACATTGTAGTGTGATTTCTGTTCATCTTTAGCAGGATCCCCTTGGGTCCAATTCCATTTGTTCAACTCTTCAAATTCTAATGACTAACTTGTTCATGCTCACAGGTTGACAAGATAGTTTCTCCACAACTCTTCCATTCACAAACCCCAGGCATCGGGATAAAAATACAAGAAACCAAATGACCTGAACCATGAGTACTGATTACATGATGATAAATGTAAACATCATATTACCTGGAATATGCCTTGAGTTGAGGTCATGTGGATTATGGGTCAACACTTTCTCTTTTGAAAACTGCACCTGCTCAGACCACAAACAAATGTTTTACTTTATAAACTGTTCACCCAAATAACTCTCATGAGTGTTGAGAAAACTCCGTACTCCTGATTATGATAACCAGAACCACATGAAAAAACCTGCATTCTAGTCAAAGGAAAACTCCAGATAAGGGCTTAAGGAACAGGGAAGAAGAAATACATGGAAGGGAAACATTAGTAACAGTTACATGTATGATAGTGCCTTAATCTTTATCATGTTTTGAGGGCTAGTTTATACATTAAAACTTCTGGACAATGACAAGTTACATAATAAAAGTCATGTGAGCCAAAGTAGCAGTCAGCATTACCCCTGGATTTGATTATGTCATAGAGTTGCCAGCCCATTCACGATTCCGTCGCTTCAACTTGGCCTGCTCTCTATTGAACTTCTCTTTCCCCTTCTCTAGAAGTGGATCATGAACCACATACTGGTTTGGATCATCATTCTTTGCCATGTCATCCTGCAAAACACTGCATTCAATTCCACCTCCAAACTGACTAGCCACACATCTTCAAACAAAATTGAGACATTCTATGTAATGTTCAGTTAGGATGTTTTCCTACACTGCTCAACAAAAATGCTACCAACCATACCTGTATGATAGGCTGTTTGAAAACTGTAGTACAAAGTTACAACTTATAGGTAATCTCACAATCCTTTGTGTGCTGCTGGAAGGAAAGGAAATAGTTTGAGGGACTGACCCTTTTGGTGGCATCAACTACAAATTTCAACTCATGAGCCAACCAGCTTGTCTTCTCTTCTTGTGTCACCACTTCCACTTTGGCCTGTTCCAATTTCTTCCTGAATTGGGCCAGCTTCGCCAACGTCTAAAAAGCAATACCATCCCAAAGTCAGATACAATGCACAGAAACAGAATTAACTAAGTTGAATGTGCCACAGACAGTAAATGAGGATATCATGTGATCAAAATATCAAAAAATACCAATACACATATGTTCTGCTTATTCACTGAAGGATCAAATTTCAGTGACCAGTTGCTATCTATAAAAGAACTAAATACCGTATCCTCCCGACCCTGCAGAACACGCTTCTTTTGCTTGAACTTTTGACGTTGTTGCTCAAGTGGAGTCAGCAGCTGTGTATCCACATCAACATTAGCAGCTAGGGAGGCACGTGCCTCTGAGCCCATTCCCTTCTTTTTAATAACTAACTTCTCCTTTTGGTCCTCTCTCTCTGAATCTGCATCATCACCATCATCATCATCTGCCCTGCTATCCCTGCTAGCCATCAATCAAACCAAGCTGGATCAGAGTGCGCCCAATGCAATCCTAAACATGATGACATCCAGCAATTTGGCCCTAGTGAACTCACAGCAAGGGACAACCAGACATATTTCCAGAAATGCTCAACTCCTGAACATCACTCTTGCTTTGCATACCTTGAAACAGCCATTGGCCTGGGGGTTGACTTTGCCTTTTTACCTGCAAAGTCACAATTTGTCAGCTTAAAGCTTACTGGACTCATTGAAAATTAGTAAGCATGTTCAGCCAGAACAAAGGCCATCTGTACAAGATTGTAAAACCTTACAACTGTAAGACCCCCCAGTGGAACCTGAGAAATAGTCATCATGAGACAGACCAGAAGCAGAAATACAGTGAAAATAGGTTAAAAGCCATCATAGCCTTGAGTTTCCATGTCACATAGGTATACACAAAATGCCCTCACACGCAGTAAACCTTGAGCAAAGAATACCTGACTTAACGGTGTCAGAAGCTTTAGACCCTGCTAGCTGAGACTTCTTCTCCAGAATTTGTCTCCGCATCCGAGAATCAAAATCTGCCTCATCTTCATCACTGTCATCCTTTCTGGAACCAAAAGGCTTTCGTGATGCTTCATCAGACTTGCCTCCAACAAGTGCTTGCCTCACTGATGCCTGCACCTCTTTCCGCCTGCGGGCTTCAATCTCATCCTGAAAAACAAGCCACAAAATAAAGAACAAAAGTGACAAATTGCTCAGAAAATCATACTTAGCCTCATCTGAAGACCACCAAGAGGTTATTTGACCTTCTGTGACATGATGTGAAGGTTATCAGCCTGTTAAACATTTGAAGAGATTATAATTTCCCAGGAGGTACAGAAAAACATATATCTGTCATTCTAGTAACCCATTGCAGCACAAATGACACAAATGTGCACAGCTATCAAATCAACTATCTTCCAAAAGTGATCTTGAACTTCCAAGTTCCAAGTTCCAAAGAAGGATTACCATTTCTTCATGATTGGAGGAATCCTTCAACAAGCGTGGGTCATTGAGCACATCATGGCTGCTCTTGAGTTTTTCCTTGACAGTTGCTAGAACCTGCTCCTCCTCCTCTGCCTCCTCCCCAAATGACAACAGATTCAGCTTCCTGCTTGCACCCACAAGATTCCACTAAGAGTTAAGATGCACAGAAGAATCGTTCACACACTCAACATCCTCAGCTAGAGTAATGATACTATGCTTCATCTTCATCTCCCAATCACACTAACATGACATAAAAAATGGGTAATACAAAGAACTACCATAGCACAATACTTACTTCTTAGGTTTGATTGGCTTTTGCTGTTTCAAATCTGAAGCTTCAATAACTGAAGCTTCTTCTGGTTGCTTCAGGTTATTTCTGAGAACAATGTCATCAAATGGGTTCCAGAGCACCTGAAATTATGATCCAAGTGAATTTATCAATCACTACATTCATCCCATGTTGCCATGTCTGATCAAGATTTCCTAAGATCTGAGCATCTTTTCCAATTCCAGACCACACAGTACTGCAATGGCCCCCAAACATACCTTCCTCCAAATCAAGTGTTAAGAGCAATTTTCAAGTTCAAACACAAACATACTCAACTCTCATGCCACAAAGAGCAAAAACCACCCTCACCTCCACAGAAACAACATTGGGTGGATTGAGGGGTCGGTCATTTTTATCTGTTTCCAGCTCCCCAAGTTTCATCAAGTTGTAAACTGTATCACCTGTGATCTGGTGATGAGAGAAAGCAAGACATCCAAAATGGTTCTTAGGTACTGAAACTCAAGGACCAGAAATGCACCATAAGAAAAATTGCTGTAGAAAGCCATAGTGAAGTGCAGGTGAATGCAGAGATTGCACCAGGCTGCAAACTTTCTGCTTATCTGACAATTCCATACCTTCCCAAAGATCGTGTTCTTTTTGTCGAGCCAATCACAGCGATCGAGAGTGATAAAAAATTGACTGTTGTTTGTGTTCGCAGTGCCGGCATTGGCACAAGCAACCAGACCCCTGTGATTGAAACGCAGTCGCGAATGTACCTCATCAACAAATGGTCCTCCATATATGGTATCCCCACCTGCTCCTCACATTTGAACCCACACATCATGCAGTAGTAGTCATCAAAGAACAACATCACAACAAATCTTTGATTGCAGCTTTTGCCACAATGAACAGCAACACAATGTGACTGATTACAGCTTACCACCACAAATCAATCTCACTTTACCTGTTCCTGTCCCTGTTGGATCACCTCCTTGCACCATGAATGTCTTGATGATGCGGTGAAAGATAGTGTTATCATAGTAGCCCTCCATGCATAGCTGCACAAAATTGCGAACCTGATTCCCCAATCATCCAAGATTTTTGCTCAAAATAATTATGGAAGCAAATGTGCTCATCACATTGGGCAAGGTGTAAAAAATAGATCATATCAGTCTTCTCACAGTAAAGAAAACCATACTACGGCTCATGACAATGCATAGAAAACTAGATGTACACACTGACTACAAATCCTATCAATCCTCAAAAAGCAATAAAAACCCTAGTTGAGAGACAATGGAAAAAAGCACGGCACAGAGGTCAGTCCCAAAAATCAGGATACTATAAAATGCAAAAATCCTCTAAACCTCTAGAAACCTTGAAAACCTTGTTGAGTGCAAAATGGAAAACTGCAGCACAGAAAATGTCACAAAAAACCAAGAGACTACTACAAATGCAAAAATCCTCTAACCCTCCAGAAACCTTGCAAACCTTCTTGAGTGCAATGGTGGAGGGTCCAAAGCATGGAGGAATGAAGGAGGAAGGGAAACAAACAAACAACACATATCTTCTATCTGTTTTGTGTCAGAAACAAAAGACAACAGCACACTTACCGCCTTGGGAGCTTCTTTGGGCCAGAGCTCGATGTCAAGCGGGCCAGCCGTAGTGGTAAGCACCACCTTGCCCTTGGTGGGCGGCTCTAACACATACACAGACGACATCGCTGCGTACTGCAAAGAATTTTCAAGCTTCTTCTTCTTATTCCTTCCTCGATGCAACTGCGACGAAAAGGTGCAGCAAGCAGCAATCCGTCAGCACCCCCACATCCTCCATCCCTAGAAGAACTCCCACACCTTTGCGGCCCCCATCCACCCCTCCCGCCCCCACCTTCGCAATCAAGAAGAACTGTGCAGATACCGAAAGAGGAAAGAAGAAGAAGAATATTAGGGTTCCGTGCAATCTGATTACCACCCAAGACGATGCAAATTGCTAATGGGTAGATAGACCTTTACTTCCAAGCTTTCCGCAACGTTTTCTGATTCTTCTTCTGTTGCATTCTTTCCCCCAGGGACCCAGCTGAATCCCCCCTCTGGACTGGTTCCTCTAACCCTAACCCTAACGCTCTTGATGGGTCTCTCTGAACAGATACGGGGATGGCGAAGGAAGACGAAGAGATCCGAGAAGATCGTGTAGCTAGCTCGGATCAAGGAAGCTTGCATAAGCTGCATCGGTGAATCTCTTGTAGCGATGCAAATCGAACAATCTCTTTGTTGAAGCATTCGAGGAGGTGTTGGTGCGAGTAGGATCGATCGGCGCTGGAGGAGGAGGCGGAGATTTGAGGGCGATACTTGCACAAATCCGCTCGATGAGCAGCAGTTCTCAGCAGCACCAGCGATTCAAGGCGCACCGCTGAATGATGCAGCCGACGACGACCAGTAGTAGATGGGGTGCCGTCTCCTCCATCGCTCTTCTGTGCACACCTTCTTCTTGTGTGCGTCTTGTCAACTGTGAAGTGTCGTCGATTGCCAAGGATGTAGTCCTCCTCAAAAGTGCGGCTCTAGGAGGTCCGCCGACGAAGTGGGCCACCTGTTCTTGCGCCTGTCCTTCTGTTGCTCCATTCTTCAGAACTGGCCGGACATTGCACGATTGTTCTTCTTTCCTGGCACGAGGCAAATGCACATGGAGACGAAGAACCGCTCTGCAGGAAGTCTGTGAGAATCGCGTGAAGAAGAAGAAGAAGAATACACCAGGTTGGTTATGAGTCAGTGAGAGAGAGAGAGTGTTTAGGGTTGGAGGTTTGTTTCAGTAGCATTTGCTGGTTGCCGAATTGCCATTTTGTTGCTGTTTGCAATGGCATTGAGGGTTTTTATCGCAATTGCAAATTCAGCAGGTGAGTAAAGAATTGGAGCCCTCGTAGATGATGATGAGCTGCTTCCATAGATATGGATAACGAAGTATTGAGGCGCGTTTGTATCTCTCGATATCACAGCGACAGGAAGTGCGGCAGGAAGTAGGAAGAAGACAACAACAGCAGGAAGACAAACAACAGAAAGAGTGCTGTTCATAGCTGAAGGACTTTGCATTGGACTGGCTGCTGTTTCACATACTGCTGCAGTGATCCATTCTTCAACAACAAAGCCTGTAAGTAAGCTGGTTCTCCACTCACATCCTTTGCCTATTCTTCAGTTGGATTCAGCTGCCTGAGGGGTGGGCAGGTGCAGGAGGGTTATGCTCATGACAAGAAGAATCAGGATTGAAGAATTTTGGAGATTGGAGACGACTGACTGGATGATGTTGTGTTGGCTTGCATAACAGGTAGTAGTTGAAGCTCCATTGTCAGCAAACAAGCTCTCAATTTCAACATGGCAAGTGTTGCCATTATGGGGAGCAATTCTGCTGAATGTCATTCTGCGAGCCAGACAATGGCAGGTACCTTCAAAAAGAGGTACCGGGGTGGCATCAGATAGCAATCGGGGTTTGTCTGACTTCACCTCAATGATAAAGAGGGTTCAGCAATTGGAGGAAGATGTCCAGAACACAGTGACAACATCACGAGTTCTGTCCAGACACTTGGAGAAGCTCGGTGTGAGGTTTCGGGTGACAAGACGATCATTGAGAGACCCAATCCAGGAGGCAAGTTATACCAGAATGTTCTGTGACATAGAACCCCTGCCCGTTGTCATCATTGTTATGTGTCTTTGTCACCTTGATGAATGTTTGAATGAGGACACTATTGACACTTTAACTATGTTTCTTGATGGTAGCTTTTGTAATGACTGAATCTTTCTGTTACCATCCAGAAATGCAACAGAAACTCAGGATGCAGATCATTGTATAACCACATGCCTGAAGCTTTGAGCAGGCTATTATATACTTATCATCAACCACCATTGGGAGCTGATAGAAGTCAGTGAGGAGTGATGGCAACTAGTCACTGCTGTCCATAATGAAGGCAACAGTCTGAATGCTTTTTGAGTGACATTTGTAGTTTTATAATTGCACTCATTCTTGTCATGCTTGCTTTGGTTTTGCTTAATCTGAGACAACGATTATGTTCAAAAGAAGTGTTATAATATTCTCCTCCTCAACATATTCACTGCATGAAATCATACATATGGAAAGGGTTTGTTTTGGGTTCACAGATGGCTGTTGTGACACAAAAGACATCTGAGGTTGTAAGTGCACTGGCTCAACGCCAGGATGTCTTGGAGATTGAGCTTCAGGAATTACAACAAGTTCTGTTGGCAATGCAGGTCAATACTTTTTTCCTTATAATCTCTGTCTTTTTTTTCGTTCCAACTTACCCTTCTACTTGTGCACAGAAATTGGACATTCTATCACAAAGGTGCAGTGTTTTGGTCCTGTTCTTATCTGAGATACTATTTCTCTTTGCAGATTTAGGTCTGTTATAGTCTCTTCATGAGTGCTAGCTAATGTCATGGTTTGGTTTCCCTTGACCTTGAAATTGTCACAGAAATGCAAGTAATGAACATATTTTACTCTTTTGTGCCCAGTTTGAGCACATTCCTTGAGATTCGTTAACAAGCACTCTTGAGAGTCAATGGATCAAGTAGAGAGTGATGTCTATGGGTCACTTCACTCAATGATCAAGGTGCTGATTTTATCATTTTGCATGTGAATGTTGGAAGGTAAAGGCTGCTATGTTTGTGCAACATATGCCTCTAGTTACTTGTCTGCCATAAGATACATGCCACTCTCAGTCTCTTGGATATGCATGGTTTGTACTGCAGGTTTTGTACTAGGGTTTGACTTTTTGAAAGGTAGAAAGTGCTGAGGTTGATGCTGTTGTTGGTGTTGGCCTTGCAGGAACAGCAAGCTAAGCAGCTTGCACTGATATCAGCAGGAATTGGAAAGATGTTGAAGGGGCAACAGAAGTTTGAGGAAAGGGTGGCAAAAGAGCTCAGTGGTAAACAAATTAAGGGTGAAGGTGAAGCTTTGGGACACGTAGCTATCTATGATAATCACCCAGCTAATGGAGCACCACAAAAGTTAAGCAAATCAGTAACCAGGAATAGCAACCAATTTTCAGACCAGAGCTTGTCAAAGGTGGACTTCTGGGCAGAGCCTGTGGTGCAACCTGTAACTCTTCCCTCATTGGGTCACAAAGACCAGCCATCTGCTTCCTTCTCAAAAGCATCAGATGAACAGCCTCAAAACCTGACAGGTCTTGGTACATTCTTCAGAAGCAGAAAACAGTTCAATGGCAACCAAGGTTCCCGATTTCGTGACAATCACAGGTCCATTTCAGATGAGGGTGTGGAGGGCCACAGCATTCAGTGATTCAGGTGAGAATCTGTAACAAGCGAAGATCAATGTTAAAATCCAGCAGTCCCATAATACAAACATGAACAACTCTTGTGGAACATGGATGAGCGTTCCAAGAGAACTAGTGGCAAATTATATCAGAACACAGTTTTTTGGGCTGTGCATGAAGAAAAACAGTAGGAGAGATCCAATGGTTTATTAAGTGATTTTATGCAGTGGTTTTCTATCTGACTGCTATTGGTGAGTAGTGTTGGGCTATTGTTACTGAGGCAAGAACCGAATTGCTTGAATATGAGTATTTGAAAGTAGTTTCGGTCTTTCTGGAACCCATTTCTGAGATCACTGGTTGAGTCCCTACTGAGAGAGAATATAGAGATTTGTGGAAGAGTGACTGTATTGAGGACTTCATGTTTCTCTTTCCTGGTTGTCAACAAGGGCCCGTACAGGAGTGGGTGCAATTGTTATGGTATCTTCAGGTATCTTCAAGGTGTTGCATTGGAGATTTCTCTGCAGTTTCCTAGATATGATGCGGACATTGTAGTTGGGTACTCATTGTAGTTGCAAAAATTGATTGTAAACAATAGTTTTTCTTCTAGTCAATTAAATCAAACACCCAAAGATGCAATATTAAGACCTTAGCCATGCACAAGAAATTCATACAACATTTTCTACACTGATGCCTTTGTTAGATTAGTTATATCAAATTGAAACATATTGTGTTTTTCAACATAAAATTTAAAAAATCTAAAATGTACTCATGTCGAGCAATAATATAACGGCATTGGTTTTTTGGTCAAACAAAAAACCTATTCATTTAAAAGATTAATACATTGATTATTTTCATAGCATTTTGGTTAGTACCTAATTTACTTGCTTCAAATGATTATATGCCAGAGTATAGGAGTAGCTTTAACAAATGTATGTCAAATAATTATTTAATTTTGAAATTTTCATGTTGAAAAATGAACAACTGAATCCTCCCAATCTGGAATCATTTTGTACTGCACAACCTTTCACCCGACAGACAATGGGAGAGAAGAAGCATAAAGACCTTCTGCCCTAATCCCTACAGCATCATCGAGGTTGGGTTTGCCTTCACTTCACCTCTCTCAACACAGAAATCTTGCACAAAGACTTGCAGAAAAGAGTGGCAAAACCATCTCAAACAATAACAAAGATAGATGTACAAATGGTCAGTCAAAACAAAGCTCACCAAACATTTCCTGAGTGTGAAACATGAGAAAATTCTGTAAACAGATTTACCTCCACAGGTTCGAGTTCCATGAAATAGACATCTCACTAACCTATGAGCTGCTGGAAAAATAACACCTTCACTTACCTCTACTTCTCTTTGGCGAAGAGCTGCACGTCGCGCAGTAGCAACGGCGGACTGAAAATTGCTTCGCTGCAGACACGGCACCCGCTACACACACATAGCAAAAGAACCCATTCACAGAATTTTCAGTAGGCTTGCAAAAGCCTTCAACGACCAGGAATAGCAACGGACCCTTCCGCAACAAATCTTCTTCCGCAAAGCAGAACTCGATCAGTCTCCATCTCCGTGACCGCAACAAACAAAGCAATCTTCTTCCAAAGGAAGAATTGAACGAGCGGATCGAGCTCCTTCCGGGTTTAGGGTTTAGTGTCATCCATCAGATTATCAAAGGCGATGCGTCGATTTGTGGATGAGTAGCAGAGATTCATCCATGAAGAGCAAATCAAATTATGTACTCGTCTAACCGCCCTTCATGGACGAGTCATCTCCCTCATGAATGTATCATCCATGAGGACCCCAGTCTGCAGTTGATAATCTGAAAGGCGCTCACTATGCTCACTCCCACAAGGGGTTTTGCTTCTGCGGGTGGTTGCGAGATTGGTGCCACTGTTTTGTTTGCTTGTTTGTTGAGGATGGCAGTGGGGAATGTTGTGTATCCTTCTTGTCTGCGAGAATTGCAGTGGAGATGGATCAATCTTCCTGCATCTGGATGTATGTCTTCTTCTTCTTCCTCCTCTTCTTCTTCTACTCATTTTGTGCTTGACAGCAGTTTGTCATCAGGAACTATCTTCTCCACTTCATCATGTGGGATCAAGAGACGACGAAGAAGATTTCACTCCGGTTTGTTCAGAAGAGCTTCATGGAGCGGAGGAAGATTTGGATCAAACAAGGAGGATGAGAGTGTTGTATCGTGCAGCAATGTGGAGAGTGTACTCTCAACTTGGGCTGTGCTGCACAATCCAGGCATCCCTAATACAGAGAGGAGGTAAGGCTTTTTGGGACTGGCAATGGATCTGGAGTTTATCCCAGTCGCTCGCTCCATCTCTATTTGATCCTCGACTAGGGTTTTGATTAGGTCAAGCAATTTTTCGTGATTTCAGTTCTCGGACATTGGAAAAAATTATTATGGATTCTAATATGCATATCAGAATACATATCAGAGATAACCAAGCATCATCTCTTAGGTTTATGGTTTTTTTTATTAGGTCAAGCAATTCGTGAATAGGGGTTGACAATTGGAGAAATCTTTCTGCAGGATTCAGGTTTTGTTCTTTGCAGTATGATGCTTTTTTGAGTGTTGCTAAGGGTTTAGGGTTTGCAGGAGGAGCCTGGAGACAAAGGGAAAGAAGTTGCTGAGGGAATTTTCAAGCACAGCAGTATTGGATTTCCAGGTATTGCTTGTGCATTCTGTTCTTCAGAATTTGGTTTCTCAGCTTTTGAAGATGGCAATGGGATAAACTGCTCCTGCTTTTTCAGAACATGCACCTCACCACCCCACGCCATGGTTCTCCACCAGGCATTTCCTTGTGAGCCAGGTTTACATGACCATATGAGTGGATACTAATTATATGTCCCTGAACCCCATTGCATAATTAGATACATCTTGCTTGGGAGGCACCTAGCATTTGTCATAACACAAGACAGAAACTGTGCAATTTTATATACTGAACTGCCCTACTCTGGAAGGCTTTCTGTGTTGGCATCACTGTAGAGACAGTAGTAGGACTGTTAATACTTACATATAGAACCTTTGACACATTCCTAAGATCTTATTGCCCTTAATAGGGAGCTCAGGCATCTTCAGGCACACAATCTCTGTCTGCAGCATGTGGGGATCTGCTGACGGAGCAGAAGGAAGCTGGATCTCAAGAAGTTGAGGAGGCCACAGCCCTGCATAATCTCTGCACAGAATGTCAACCTGCCAGTAACTCCCCTGGTAAGTAATTTCCTTTTTTTCAAATGACCTACTTCAGCCCCTTTATCTGTTGATGCTTACTCTTGCTTTTCCTGTAATCTTGTCAACGAAGATCTTTTGAGCTTTCATCTATCACCACCATATTTGTGGGATACAGACACATATTCAGATTCAGAAACTGAAGAAGAGGAGAAGGTGTCTGGGAAGGAGAGGAGGACCCGTGTAGTGGAGCAGCTTCGATCAGGAAGGAGCCCAATGGAAATATTGGAAGGCATGTCAATCTGGAGGCCCCCTGAGTTCTGGGCAGTTGTTGACTTTCTCAGTGCACATGGCCAAATGGCCAAGGCTTTGGAGGTTAGTCTTAATATTTACAGCATTTTTTTTTCCAGAAGGTTCATCGGGGGCTATGAGTTTATTAGTTTTATTCTGCTACCAAAACATTCTATGAACCTTTCTATAAACATAGTTTCTTTGCAGTTGCATGAGTCACAAAGTCATGTTCAAAAGATGGGTATACCTCATTGTAGTTAAAAGTTTCAGTTAACGACCATGTCTTATGTCTGGCTTTGGTGATCCAGGTATTTCAGTGGTGGAGAAAGAAAGACAGATATCGACCTCGGGAAGCGCATTTCAACAGGTTTATCCGCATGCTAGGAGCATCTCGCATGTGTGATGAAGCCCAGGATCTTTTTGATGAGATGCAGCGTCTGGGTATCAAACCCACAACATCAACCTATACTTGTCTTCTTCAATGCTATGCTGAATGTGGTCTCTTTGAGCAATCAGAAGGGATACTCAAGCAGATGATAACATCGGGTGATGCAAAACCCAACACTGTTACCTACACAGGCCTTCTTCATGCATATGGGAAGAAAGGTCTGTATGACCAGATGTGGCGGATCTTCAACAATATGATTACTGTTGGAATCCCTCCTGATGAGTTGACATACAGGAGCCTTGTTCAGAATTATGCACGTGGGGGATTGTTTCAGAGGATGAATAAAGCTTTGAGAGAGATGATGTCAAAGGGGATCCGGCCTGACTCAACGTGCATGAATTATGTAGTTCGAGCATACGCACAAGCTGGATTGGTAAGAGAGATGGAGAGGCATTATAGCATACTCCGAGAATTCGAGTTCAATGCTACGCGACAGACGTTAAGGGCTGTTGCACGTGCATATTTGAGGAATAGTAACTTTTACCAGTTGGGACAATTTGTCCAATCTGTGGGACTCCGGAAACCCTCAATAGGAAACCTTCTTTGGAATGCTCTTCTTCTCTCTTATGCAGCTAATTTTTCCATGAAGAATTTGGAGAGGGAATTTGAGAACATGAAGCAGGCTGGGTTTGCACCAGATTTGACAACTTACAACATTTTAGCCTTGGCATATTCCCGAATGGAACAGTTTTGGAATCTTCGGGTTACTGTGCTGGAAATGCAATCTAGTGGGGTTGCTCCTGATCTAGTTACATATGGAGCTGTGGTTGATGCCTTTGTAGCCTTCAGGCTGCAATCAAGACTTCCTGAAGCTTTGAAAGAGATGCGAACCATTGACCTTGTTGCTGAAATGAGAACTGATTCATTGGTCCTGGAAGTTTTTGGTAAAGGAGACTTTTACATAGCTTGTGAGGATCTTGTTTACAACATGCAAGGAGTGGACTTGAATCTACGGACATATGCTAACCTCATTGGGTTTTACCTTGAAACTCTTGATAGACAAAGCCCCAGGCTGCCAAGAGAGAGGTAGAAAATGGAACTTGCTATATGACTGCTGCAGTCGGGATTAAGGAAGTGTGAGGTATGTTGCAATTAATGATTTTGTATCACCCAAACCTATGTATAGAATTGAACTTATGCCTTGGCCTCTGTGACTTGACCACTGTACAGATTGTAGGTTTGTGCTTTCAATTCTGTAAAAACATGAAGTGTAGTGCTCAATAAGGAATCTTGTTGTCTGCAGATTCAGGCCATGCTTTGGACTAATTGCTGAACCAGTGGTTGCTTTAGAGTTGAACTTGAGGTTGGAGGAGATTGGGATGAATATTTATGGTACCTGTGTTGCTATTTGAGTAACGTGTAGACTGTAATCCAAATCAATATCTGTTGCTTTCTCCCCATGTAGGCCTAATTTGCAAAATGTGATCCATCACTCTAGTAAGGGTCCCATTCTGCCGGTGAAAAGGTTAATGCAAACTAGTCTGCCAGGCCAGTTTGATAGACAAGGTTCTCGAGACTTCAGAGGATTGAAAATTCCCAAATGGTCCCATGCTGTCAAGCTTGGAAATAAAAAACCTGTAACAAGTGTATTTACTTAAGTTCTGAAGTTGGTCCTGTACAATCACTGCACACTGACAAGCCAGAAACTGTTGCTTTTTCAGGACCACTATCTAATGGTTCACCACTCAGTGGATTGTCAGCCGTATCCAGAAACTGTGGATGGAGTTCCCGCTCAAAGTCTCTGTGGGAGATCTGAAGACCCAAGCAACTGTAAAGATCCAGATTACCTTCAGAGACTGCCAATCCTGCTGCACCAATAGCAAACACAATGTAGCTGGAAGTCGTGAATTATTACATTGTGATGAGGATCCTGTGAGGATCCTAAGCGAGGAGCCTGAGGAAGTTCACTACATTACTAATGTGAGAACTGAGGCTCAACCATGTGTGAAGAAGTTGTAGCTGTAGCTGGCCATAAAGGATGGAATGCAAACATCCACACAGCAGAACATTGTATATTTCTTGATCCTTCAAAGGAAGCAAAAATCTGCTATAAAGAGAGAGTGCTTTACAGTATGCCCCCTCTCACCAACATTGGAAGAAAAGCTCAAGGTTCCCCAATGGCCAACTGACAATGTAGGAATTCTTGACAACTGGGATGGATTTGGAGCTGGCTGCAGTGTGCAGCTCATGGGTCAAAGAACTGTGTCTTTAATAATGATTCAAACTCTAGGGATCCGTAATCTGAGAGCGTGTCAGTTATGAGCACTGTTGATGTGTACACTACACAGCTTGGAAGCTGCAGCAAAAATAAATATAATCTGCAAGAGCAGACTCAAGTGGGTTGGTCCACTCAAGATCAATGGCCACTCTCCCTACAACAACATGCTGCAGGTCTGCCTGTCTCTCATGCAACACTCCACAAGAAGACACCCCAGGCAAGCTCTCGTCTGTCAAAGTCTAAACCTGCAGGAGGTGCAGAACCTCCAGTTAGCTCTGCAACCCTGGCTGCTGGCACAAGACTAATCCAGGAAGACATTATCCATTACCACCAATGTCTGTTCAACAAGACAGATACACTGGAGGAGTCTGACCTGTTAGAGAAAGGATTTAGCTCCACGTCAACAGAAGACGATGATGATGATGATGACGACAATGAGGATCAGGATCAGAGCTGTGTGTCACCACAGAGTGATCATGGCACCTCCAGAAATGTACATGCTGTTGCAAGGAAGCTCAAGTTTGGGAGCCAGCTTATTGCAACAGAATCTACATGAAAGTGTGGGGAGCTGCGTACCTGGAGATCAAGCACATTTAAAGACCTCTATGAATTGCAGATAAACTTCACATTTTCCAGGGGGTGAGAGAGTGCAGTTCCAGTATGGTTCTGAACTCACAGACCACAAAAGGTTTGCAAACTCCATGGATGAAGCTGAAATCCAGCAAGTCCAACATGGGCACCTTGATGTGCAAGGCTCTTGTGTTGTCTAAGCTCGTCTTAGAGGATAGCGATGGCTCTGTAGCTACAACCTAAAGATATGCAGGTTTGTTACAAAAATCTCTTGAAACCTTCCTCCTATTGTCTGCATACCTTTTGCCAATTCTCTCTCTCTCTCTCTGTCTCTCTCAAGTGGACTAAGTTCTTCAATGTATCTGGCAATTTCTCCAGACATAAAAACATGCATCACAATAATCCAAAACATCACCAAGCTCAAAATGCAAAGTCCTCTACGCCAAATCAATAAACTAATGCTAATGCCACACAATCTTCAAAATTAGAAGAATAAAAACATGCCACTCAAATCATGTATGCACCCTATAGATAAGATTCAAGGAGCAGAAGAAGAGAAGCCAAGAATAAGGAAAGCAGATCCATCACAATACATGAAAACACAAATACCCAAAAACAAAAGCCAAGCACCCAACAACCGTAATAATAAGAAGAACATAAAAGGGCCCAAAAAACTAAAAAGATTCTGGACATCCAACCCACACTGCAACAACCATGTTACCAACTCTATAGGGAGGTGCTATAACCAAAAAAAAAAGCAAACAACCAAAAACTACGGTTTGTAAATTTGTGTCGTTTGCAACTTTGAAGTGCTTAAAGAGCAACTCCATTGATGCACTGTGTACTGTATATGTAGGATGAAGAAAAGTCAAAACATGCTAGTTTGGCTCAGTACTTTTAAGCAACTCCATTGATGTACTGTACTGTATATGTAGGATGAAGAAAAGTCAAAACATGCTGGTTTGGCTCAGTAACTTTTTTCACAGGATGCCGAGGCTGCCAAGAGGCACAGGCTGCTGCACAGCCTAACACAAAGGCTGTTGATTGCCTAGATGGTTTGATTGGTCTAGGTGGGTTGCGATTATTAGTCTCCTGCCTTTTGCAGTCACAGTTTGAGTTTCAGTTAGGTTTATGGGTGAGGTTGGGAAAAAAAAAGTAAATAACTACTCTTGGATGTGAGAAATATTGTTGCAGGGCCCACATATTCAGCATGGGTGAAGAAGCTCTTCTTACAAAAAGTCTCTATTTGGATTTTGGGGAAATTTGTTGAGCCTCTCTACTAGGTAGGTTGCTGGTTTGCTACAGCTTATATAGTCTGGTGAAAGGTGGTGAATAGTTTAATACTCTACACCGTCCACATTGATACTTTTTATGGCCTACTTTTACCTCTTTAGCTTTTTTTTTTTTTGGTTACTAACCTAGGGTAGACATGTCGATGACCAAACACCTATCGCCGTTCAAGAGTACACCATATGACTTAATGCATACATAGTTAGAGAAATTTTGTCTTCGGCTTCTTTTTTTCAAAGTTCCAATGAATGATCCTATAATTGCCTTGAGCAACAACAGGTGTGGTGTACAACATTTGTTAAGAGTTAAGTGTTTGGTCATATAAAAACATTGTTTGGTGATATTTTGGGAGTTATCGCGTTCCAATGCACACACATTTAGAATTTTATCCCAATGCATGGGATTTTAGTAAAAGGTGCGACTTTGGGCAAATTTATAGACTTTGTAGCTCATTATATGTGAGGGTGGTTTGTAAGGATGGGCTTGTAGTCATCATAATCCAATGCACACAAAAAAATGCAAATCTACAAAATCTATATGCACATGGCTTGAAGTGTTTGGTAATGTGTGTGACTTAAGATAGATCTATACATCTTGTAATTCATAATGTGATCTAAAATGTTTGGCAATCTATTACAACATCACCATAAAGGACTAAAACCCTTGTTAACTTGCAATGCAAAAATAGATGTTGGGTGGAACGTGCATTTATGCACCTTGTAGCAATCCAACCCAATAATCAAAGGACATAAATTGTGGAATTGGGATACTACAACGGAAAAAATAAAATGGAACACCTAAGGATCACCAAAGAGATCCTTATATGTTTATTTCTTGTATTTCCCATCAAAACAAAAACATCACAATCTCAATTCCCAAATGAATCAATCCAATTTTCATCAGGCCATTCAATCCTTTCAATTAGGAAGAAACATTTCCAACCTACAAACAAGTGTATTAGATGGGCTCCAAAGTGTTTTAGAGACTTTAGGTTCTAATGTAACAATGTTAAAACCAACACAAGAAAAGGAGATCATAGATATGAAAGTCAAGAATTAGTGTAATGAATGCAAATTTTCATCTATAGACAAAGTTTACAAGGAAAGATTTAACATTTTTTTATATAATCATTAGGTTGTTAAATTTGTAACCCCACAAGAAAGAAAGAATATAAAGAGAGTGGACTATGTCAAGTGTGTTAGTTATGTTGACACAAGACAACTATCATAGATTTCCACATTCATTAACCTTTCATAGCTTGAAATTCACTCTCATAACCTATTGAAAATAACTCCCTTCAAGGGGCTTGGCAATTATCTCTTATTGTCCTTGGTAGTTGCTAGGTATGTGATGAAACATAAAATACACGCAAGTGATCAAATCATAGATATGAACCCAAAACAATAAGGAAACCACACTATAAGCCTTTGCAATCCTAATAGAAGTTGGTAGTCTACACTATGACTTAGTGATTACCTTTATGGGAGGTACTTGATAGTGATAGGAAGCAAATCAAAATAAACACAAGAATAATAGATTAGGGGGTACCTACTCTCACTTGACCTTATCATAAGGCCACATTTGTGTTTAAAATGGCAATCTATCTTTTTTCGTTCTTACTTTTATTCTATCCAAACCTACAACTTTAAAACTCAAATGAAGTAAATGCACACATACAAGCTCTTTAATTGTTTCTCTAGACAAACCACAAACATGATGTTATTAAACCAAGATGTTTCTAGAATACAAATCCACATTGTGATGCAAAGATAAAGAAACGAAAAGGATCCTCATTTCCCTTAAGTTGGTGTTACAATACTCTCCTTTCTAAAGAAATGGGAACACTCCAAATCTTATCCTCCATGTCCTGCTTAAAATGACAACTATCTTGCCACTTAGAAAAACTAAAACTAGTTACCGTCATCTCCTAAATCAATGGAGGTAGTACTAGGAACCTATTGTAATGGAAGTCATTTTTCGTATATTTTACAAAATGCATGAAAAAAAGGAGTATTTTTTGGGAGGCCATGAAATAATATATGATTAAAAGAATATTTTACTAATATCGAAAACATTATAGGTATATTTTCATAATCAAATTCACCCTATTAACATTTTTTTTAAATCATTAAAAAAGTTTTCAATAAGTTGCATGCTATATTTTTTTCACATCATTTGGGAGAAAAATGGAAATAACTTCCCTTGGAACCTATTACCAATAACCCATAAAGTTATTAGGTTGCTCATTAGATTATTTAGAAAATAAAATGTGCCTTCTAATACTTACATTAGAACAACAAATGAAAATTTGTAGTGGAAAGACTTTGTAGATTATCCTGAACTCATAAATATTTTTGAAGTGATAAAAGATAATATTATTCTATCATTTTTTGGCCTAAATCACATCACATTTTGTTTTCCTGGTATGATTATCGGAAGGACAAGGGCATACCTCTTGTGGGGCTTGAATGCACCTCTCCCATCTTTTGGAGGCTAAGGCCATGAGTAACAAGGTTGACAAAATGTGTATAAGTGAAAACGGTTCATGTTACACATGTAAGTTAAGGCAAATGGATAGATGACTAATTAGAAAAGGCCAAAGTTTAGTGGAAACAATATAACATCCATGACAAAAGCCAATTTAAGCATCAAGACATACCAATACATCACTTTTTCACCATTTGAATGGCAAGACCAAGAAAGTTGGTTCACCGAATGTCTTAATAGAAGAAGAGGATGCAACTATCATCATGTATACTTTTGATATGCAAAAATTGGATTGTCAATGACATTATAATAGTTTAACTTTGTGGTTGTAAAATTGACTTAGACTCAACCTACACCATTAAGGAATTGAGTACCTAGAAACTCATGGTGGTATTAATTTAAGCATAAACATCTAAAATCAATGATCAATCATGCAAATGAACTCAAATTTTATAGAATACAAGGTTTTACCATTAATGCATTCAACTTGTTCTACCATATGGACTTAATATTCACAGTTTGGGTACCACTTTTTGGATCAAGGACTCCATGACTTTTTTGCATTATCTTCCAAATATAAAATTTACATTGAATAAATTTAATTAAAAAAATTCAAACAACTCAAATAAATTAGTTTGTATGATGGTGGTGATTTTTCACATGTGTATTTTTTCATCCATCCATATTTTAGTCAAAACCCAAAAATGTAAAAAATGTATAAGTAAAATTCTATTAACACCTTGACATTTTTTTTGCATAATTATTTCTTCCATGTGTGACTTGGGGTTATAAATTCCAAGCCTAATGAATAGAAAAAATCAACCAAATGATCAAAAAATCACTACCAATGAAAGCCAACCATGACCCCCATCAACTTCAAAACTATCATTGCTTATATGATATTAGGTGGGTCCTTAGCATTTTCCTTTTTTTCCCTTTAGAACAAAAACTTTCAAAAGCTTTGAATGACTTTATAAAAAATATTTCTCTTTTTCTTCCTAGGGAAAATAAAACTTTAGAAAAAAATTAATAAATGACATGATGGTAATCACAAAATGTGTTTACTTTTGTAATCCCATCTCAAATAATTTTGTTCAAGTATTCAAAATTATGTTGTTTCTCTTCCTTTTAGATGTAGTTGTGAATAATACATTGACATTTAGACAACTATGATGGTACTCAAAATAATTTTTGAACCATTTAAAAAAATAAACACATTTAAAAACAAAGTCAAATAGTTATCATGGTTTGGAGATTATTCTTATCTATTCCTTCAAGTTGCTTACAATTCAATGAGAAACTTGGCAAGAATTTAACTCTTCAAGAAGCAAGAAAATTTTTAATTTCAAATGAAGAACAATGTTCAAAGGATTTTGCCACAAAACTCTATAAAACTTACTTAGAGAATGCGATTGAAGGGAAATATCGTGGGAAATCAAATCAAGTAGCCACCTTCACCAAAAGGAAATCCTAGTCTACAAGTTTTCAAACATCTTCTACTCATTCGCTTTCAACAAACAAGAAATTTGCCAAATTATTTTCTATAGATTCAATTGTGTGTGTAAAAATCTACCTTCAAGTTAACATGCCTCAAATCCTTGTAGTTGAACATGATATTATATGTTCATAAAAAGAAAAACATCAATACAATAGCTCAATTCTTGAAGCTTTCTTTGCATGGTCTAGAATTTGCAATTGATTTCCCCTCACACCCTTGCCCACTAGCTTCCTAACCACACACAATAAGCTTGCATTTTCTCTTCTTTTCGTCCTTTGCAATTGTTTGCAAAGGTTGATTGTAACCAAATTTTGATAAAATCTAATGAGATAAATTGTCTGAATAGAGGAGGGATTCCTCTTTGAGATATGATTTGCCTTGTGCTTTTCCTCTCTAAATTATGATTTCCACAACACACTTGATCTCCATCTCCATTTCTAACCTTCTTTTCTTTCTTTTTTGCAATTGTTTGCAAATGCCAATCTTTAATATGAATGAAGTAAATTTCTATGAATAAAGGAGGAATTTTTTTTTTAAAAAATGATTCCCCTTGTGCTCTTACTCTCCAAATTATGGTCCTCACAAAATGCTTGATCTTGCTTTTTGTCTTATTATTATTATTTTTTCTATTTTGCAATTTGTTTATGAGGTTGATTAGAACTAAGTGTTGACCAAATTCAATGCCATAATTTGCTATGAATAGAGGAGGAAGCACATTTTCATGGGTGCAAATTGAAAATTGGACAATTGTGTGATGAAGTTCATGGGTGCAAAAAATAAATTCAAAACTTTATGATCATTCAAATATTATGTTAGATTGAATCAAGGTTGCAAGAAATTTTCATTAATAAATAAAAAGGAAAACTAGTATTGTGATGGATTTTGGGGATTTTCGACATTTCATGACATTTTTGGATCTTTTTGTTAGAATGTTTTGGGTTGTTGCATAAATTAAAATGTACAAACTTGTAGATTTCCAATTGTTCAAATTTAACTTTCATATATTAATTGTTAAGAATTTAAAAAGTTATATGAAATTAAAATATTGCATTTGAAGGAATTTTATTCCAGATTTTAGGAAAATATATTGAAATTAAAAAAATTCAATTGTTTTCAATGCTTTCTACACCAATTTGCATTCCATTTGTTTTCAATGGAATTTGAATTCAATTCAATGACAGTTGAATTTAATGAAATTTGAATTCAATTTAAGAATTTAAATTAAATTAAATCATACAATGAAATTCTATGAGAAAGAAGAAGAAAAAATTTCTATAAAAATTATCCCAAATTTCTAAAGTTCTTTTTTGTACAAAGAATACAAGAAAGATTTTGTGTGAAGTTATTCAAAGTTTTCTAAAGCTTGTTTTCTAGGAGGAAAAATGGAGCAAATGGCATTTCAAGACATGGCCATGGTATCAAATTTTTTAGAGACCGATTCTCAAAATGCCAATTTTCTTAAATTTGAGAACAATTGGTTATCATAGGCGGTTCTCACAAGCCAATTATGAGATTTTTTTTTTAAAAAAATCACAAAAAATTGATAATTCCTTGACACCCACAAACACAGACCGTCGTCCCTTGTTAGCTCATTTTCACTAAGACCAATACCCATCAGTTTTGCATAACACTAGATTTTCAAATACCCGTTTGATAACCACTGGTTATATACACTAGTTACGGGCTTTAAAAAAATTAAAATCAAAATGATTATTTTTTTGGATTATTTTTTTCCCTATCATTAAAATGTTTAAAGTTTTAGTATTGATAACCTACCTAAGAATGATAATCAAGTCATTTGGGTAGGTCATTAGATTTTGAAAATTCAATACCAAATAATTAGGTTATTCACCACTATTTTAAAAAAAGAGAGAGAGAGAGATCAATAATCAATTGGTAGGTTATTAATATTCTTATATCGTTTTGAAAAAAAAAAACAAAAAAAAAAAAACCTACTTGAAACTCAATAATTATTGACGAACACTAGTCTTTGATTAGGTGAAGATGGGCTTGCTAAGCAAGTGGCTAGGTGAAGGATATATAACTAATACCATGTACATAATAAGCATTTAACGATAGAAACGACATTTGTAAAACAATGTTAAACATCATCTGATTAAATGTTAATATGATATTCGATGCATTTTATAAATGTTAGATGTCGTTAGTGAGGAGTGTTCCATCTTCATTCGCAATGAAACCATACACGTAAATGGCCACACTTCTGGGTGTGTGGGTGGGTGAGTGAGTTGGGTGCTACCCTGACAACTAGCAACTTGCAACCCCATCATCATCCCATCCAATATATGAACAAAAGTCTAACAGCTAACATTGAGTTGTATGTACTACTATGTAGGCCCCCACTTATGAAGAAGGATTGTGCACTTTGTTGGTTTTGGTATATTAGACACGGTTGATTTTTTGTCCCCCACAAAATTTGTTGATGTTCATTTTTATGAGAGGAAAAAAAAATAGTGAAAAAAATTTGGATTTTTTTTTTTTTTTTTTTTTTTTTTAAAATTTTTGTTTTTTTTTTTAATTTTTTTTTTTTAAAATTTTTTTAAATTTTTTTTTTTATAAAAATTTT
>Ga0116227_10000181_pt1 | contig 109253 bp, 88 predicted proteins | sample S1TSphgellanicum_FD_89693 | JGI IMG/M metagenome (GOLD analysis project Ga0116227, IMG submission 89693) | Host-associated microbial communities from peat moss isolated from Minnesota, USA - S1T2_Fb - Sphagnum magellanicum MG | ecosystem: Host-associated > Plants > Peat moss > Unclassified... | reverse complement strand
CCTTTAAAACTCATCATGGAACCTTTTGGTGTTGGGACAAGCCACGGGTGAACTCGGACTCACTTTGACACACTACAACCCGGGCTCGGGAGTAAGCCACCACCTCACTCCTTTGGGTGGGGAAGCCAGCACCTTCCCCCTTGGGGAAGCCAACCACTTATCCCTTATAGTATACTCTGTGACTCACCACGGGGGTAGCATCCAAATGGCCTTTTTGTCCTGGGACTCCCGGGACTCCCGCGTGGGAGTCCCGAAATCACGCAACTTCGGGACTCCTGCGACTTTGAAGCTTCATAACTTTCGGAGCAGACCTTCGATCGACTCGCCGTCTAAAGCAAAGTTGTAGATCTCGTCAAGACCTTTCCAACGGTATGTCGCACGTTTTCTGCACCCAAGTATTTCGGGTCGATTCCCGACTTTTAGTGATCGGGAGTCAAAACTGGGAGACTCCCGGGAATTCGACTCCCGCCCCTTCTTTTGGCCATAACTTGTGTTTCAGATATCCAAATGAGCAATGCGAGCCAATTTGGGACATTTACACTTTGAGAGCTTTTCATTGATATAAAGAGCGTAACAAGCCATGGAGTTTTGACCCCTCAAAACGCGCTCTGAAGTTTCGGGAGTTCTTCCGGGACTCCAACTCTCACCAACTCCCAATGTGGGAGTTCACTTGGGAGTGTGAGGGTTCACTCCCTCACACTCTCTAGACTCTTTGCACTCTTTGCACTCTTTGCACTCCCGGGAACATGTGATGTGCCTCCCGGGTCTACTACTAGGCTCGCAACCTTGCAACCCCTTTGCCTTGGTCGCAAGCCAAAGGCTAGGGTTGTGACATGCACCAACCAATTTGTTATTTAGTTTGTGTAGGTCCATGTGAATAATTGACCTACTTGTCACTTGTCCTAGTCCTTATCCCAAAGTTCCAACACACCTTTCTACCCCCGAAGTGTTGCGAACCAAGGAACGTACCCCAAGTCCTCATCCTTTCAATGTTTTCACCTTGGACTCGTAATTGAATCTATCATGGAACTTGGGGGTGCGTCAATTGGGATCAATAGGTCACAAATCATTAAAATATTATGCATATATTTTATTGTTATGACCATGCGCTATCACACTAATCAAGGTAATGGGCAATTGTCCAATTGTAAAAATCATTGTGTTGGCCACTTGAAACCTTGGGAATGCAATTTTCACATGATCCATTTTGTCATGGATAACACATAAAAACTCATCCTTTGACCGCACAAACTCGAACCTCCAAATATGGTACATGTTTCTACATGACTCTTGATGTAATATGTGTTTTTCCAACTTCAATTCATATTCTTTCGCATACTATTATTCTTTCCCAATTTTGATATTAAATCCTTGAAGGATCCACACACATTACATTTTACAAAAACCAAGCCTCTCTTTCATACATCAACATTAAAATGGTGTTTTTTCCTCAACCTACTCATTATAAACTAAAAAATACCTCTAATGTTCAACTCCTTGTTTATTTAAATTGAGAACAATTAAATTAACAAAGCATCATTGTTTTCAATCTGCTGCTTCAACACCTTCAATATTTGGGCAATATCCAAATTGGGAAGCATTGGAATTTCATATGGGTTTATGTGTTCTTGGGTGAATGGGAACATTTGGGCTTCTTTAAACCTATGGTCAGAAAGTGGTAACTTACTTTATCATTCTCCTCCACAATATACACACTAAAAGTCAAAACAGTCTTTGTCCCCATTTAATGGTATTATGACCAAATAGGAAGGCAATTGGATAATGTTCTCATGTGAACATGGTAAGTTTTTAGGGTTTTGGGTTTTTTTTTTAGTGGTCTTCAACTTTCTACATGTTAATGGTGGAAATCATTTCATCACTATTTGTTAACTGTGACAATTAATATTTCAAGAAAACGTGAACATGGTTAGGAAGTATTGTTTGTTTGTGTGTTATGAAAAATAGATTGGCATCGAACTATGGATGGTTGAGGAAGCTTCAACATTGAATGGAGGTTTACATAGTAGAATAGTGGAAGGTAGGATAAAAAGGAGAATTCGGGAGCAATGCAGGCAAGTTTTTCTTCTTTCTTCATCAGTTTCAAATGATGGTAGGTTGGGCTTGTTGAGATTAATAGTTGATGTTTCTGGTTTTTCATTGCGCCAGTAATTGCATTATGGCAAGCAATATGTCCTTGTTAGGAATAAGTTTTATAAGGGGTTGATGTTGAAAATCAATGTCGAAAAGAAGGATATCCAAGCAATAAAAAAAAGGGCATGTAAAAGGATGAGTATGCATTTTGAATGGTGACTTTTGTTGAATCTCTCTTTGATCCATGTAGTAGGGTAGGTATGTGAGTCAATGCCAGAAGCTTCAATGGGGTGTGTCCTTGGGTTGGGAAGAATGAAAAAAAAAGGATAAAAGTGGGAAATTAATAGAAATCTATCCATAACCAATATCTACACAAATATGTCTTTCTTAAGTGGTTCTAAGTCAACTTGGTATACGTCACTCATACTTTGGTCCAAATATGGAGATCAAAATGTTTTTGACATTAAGTTTTATCAAATGAAAAACTTAATTGTTCTTCTACATTATTGCATTTGTAGGATAAAGGTTAACAACCCATATGGATTGATTAAACATTAATGGTTCTAACCTCAAGCTATACCTCACTAGATTTTAAACTTATAATGTATGGATTTGTACATGGCAATAAGCTATCTGCTGCCTCTATAACAAGTTACTGAAAAATCACCATGTATGTGCTAGTTAGCAATTCACACACAAAATATTGAATCTTATTCTAACAGATTAGTAGCACCAAGGGAAATTCTAATAGCACCAGGTTTGTAGTCTCGAAAATGTAAGTTGTTGGAATTGATTTCCATAATTCATGTTTTTACTATGAGTTTCTTATGCCCAAGAGGTTTTTTTATTCACCCTTCTTTTGGTACTAGAATGGGTCAAATTTGTGACATTTTTTAGACTCATATGTAGTTGGATTATGACAACAAATAGGATAGTATGTCATCATCTAGTGCAAATGAAATTAAAATAGATGATGTTACATAGGAAATTCATGAGCTACAATTAGTTGTTAGGTTTGATTATCCAAGAAGGCAGGATGGACCTCAAATAGGAGCCCTAATTCTGTGATTGTTGAAATTTGGCGTAATGATACTTTTGGGTATAAATCTTGATGAAGCTCAAATTGGGGATGTTGTAATAAAATTAACTCATAATGGTTTCTACACACACGCTCAGGTTTGGGTAAAGATAAAGAAATGGAGCAAGGGGATGGGAATCAACCTCAGAACTACAGAGGCAATATCATTACAGCTCATACCTTGCATAGAGTCTCATCTTCAATTCTTGAAAGGCAAAGTAGTACACCTAAAATCGGAGACATTTGGATTCCCCAACTTTTTGCTTCACCTAACCACTTTGTTAAATTTTACATACTTGGTGTAGAAGATTTGTTTCAAATTAAAGACATTTTTTTAAGGTGGAGCACATTGGATCAAGATCTTGCATCATAAGTTGGAGAATATGGCGAGATTCAAAGCAAAGGTGGTAGTACCAACTGGAGTCCACAAATGAACAAAATGTTTCCATCCTACCATCTAATATCATGCCTTTAAGACTAGTAAGAGAGGGAGATCAGTCTGAATTTTTGGGCTAATATTTAGATGGTAAATAACAATTTCTAAGGATGAGGGTTATCACATGAAATTCAATCTGGCATCTTGGAATTTGATGAAGAAGGATTTTCATGAGAGCCCTAAGTAGGCTCAATGATCTTTAAAATTTTAGGGTTTTCAATTCTGAGAGATGGGTTTTAACACCTCTGAAGCAGAATAAGGAAGTTGCCATCAACATTATCCATGTTGGTTTCTTTTCCAGAACAACAATGTGGTTAAAGGCCAGGGCAAGGTCTAATAGATGAAAATGGGTCCTCATACAATCCAATGAATACCATTTCTATTTCAACAATCCTAAATTCTTTAACTCAACTAAAGTGTAGGAGGATAAAAAGGGCATGAGGAATGCATCTATTTATCAAATTGAAGGTATTTTGATACCTGCAAACACGAATTTGAAGATATGTTATGTAGCAGTTTTACTATCTTGAGTTTGACAAGCTAGGTTGGAAATATTCAAAGGACACAAATACTAGTTATAGCATCAAGGTAAGTTACAACAGAATGTGGGTAGGCATTTGTTAAGGAAAAATGGAACATTGGATATGTAGCAAATTATGTTACAATTTTAAATTAAAGTTGGAAGTTACAAAATGACTAACTCGCAGGGTATGGATGAATTATTTTGGGGGTGAAACCATGAAGATGTCAATGACTGGGTAGAAAGATTTATAATGGTTGCGAAAGTGTGAGATTTGAATGTAGACAAACTTTTCAAAATTGCAAAGTTAAATTTAAGAGGACGAGCTAAGGAATGGTTCAGGAGGCTGCACCTAACACCAACTAATTGGACTGAACTACGGACTCTATTAGTACAAAAATATGGGGATGTTAATGTCAATGACATCAAAATGAAACTTGATGCCATCAAACAAGAGCCCAAGGAAACAATTCAAAAATACTTTGAACACTTTGATAAGCTCTTTCAGAGGGGCAGGATACAGGATGCAAAGCAAAAACAAAGATTTCTGGTCAGATTAAGGCTAGAAATTTGGAAGTTGTGCATGGTAAGGACTTTTACGAATATTGAAAAATTGGTGGGAGCTATAACAAAATTGGAGAGGGTGTTGGGAGAACTTGGAAAAACACCATATGAACTTCTAAAAGAAGAACAAGAAAAAGGAGTTTCAGAGACCATGATGGAAAAACATGTCACTACTTTGAACAACACACTCATCAATTTCTTCAAGGGGAATGTGCCCAATCTAGATGCACCATCTTCTTCCACTATGTTTGGGGGATACCAAATTTACAAAGGAGGAAACCATTTAGCCACCACCTATCCGAAATTAAATGAGCCACGATCAAAATGTGCCAAGTGTGGCGTGTTTCATAGGACAAAAAATTGTGGGATAAATTGTTTTTTTATGTTTAGGGTTAGGTCATTTGAACGACAGGTGTTGGAAAAAACCTAAAGATGGGAAGTCCCACTCTGGAATAGCAATTTTTTTGGAAGTATTGCTAAATGATGAGGAGGCAACCATGCAACAACTTAACAGACTATGTGGAAATGAAATTTTTTTCTTTACACTCGAATGCCTAAAAGAAGGACGCATGTTGAGGTGGCGCCATGTGGAACTATGCAAACTCTTGAAGCTGCTAGAGAAGGGACAAGAATAAATAAGGAAACCTTGGTCAGATCTAAGATTCTCTCCCACTTCATTAAAAGGAAGATTTCCTTTTCACCTATGGAGATAATTCTTATGATACCAGAGGTGACACGCTCCCAAGTCCCTAGTTAAACCCAAGTTAGGTCTACGTTAGTCTCACAGTGGAATTGTGAGGAACTTGGGGCACACTCCCAACTTTCAGCACTGGAAGGGGGTAGAGGGGCATGCTGAAGCTATGCGATGGGACTATGAAAAGTGACAAGTTATTCACTTACTCGAACCTACATCAAACCAACCAACAAGTTGGTTAGTTCACATTCTGGAGCACCCTCGGTGCTAGGACAACCACAGGCAACTCTAGACTCACTTGACTCACCACAGCCTCGACTGGGGGAAGCCACCACCTTCCCCCATATAGTATACTTTATGCCTCTCCGTAGCACCCACATCCGAATGGTTTTTTGTCCCGGGATTCCTAAGGAAGAGTCTTGAAACTGTCCCGGTTTGGACTCCCGGTGACGTGCTCCTAAGTCACGAGGCGAAACCCACTTGAGGGTTTCACAAAATCAAGTTGCGAAAATTGTGACTTAACGACGCGCTCCTGGCTTCCAACTCTAAAAAGGGGTAGAGGGTCAAGTTGGGAGCCCAGGGATTAGACTAGGAAGAGGGATTAGTTTAGCTCGTGTGAATCTGCATCCAAAAACCAACCACAAGAGGTTAGTTCAGCATTTGGGACACCTTTGGGTGTTGGGACTTGCCACAGGCACTTGGACACACAAGACTCACCACGGCCCGGACTCGGGAGTAAGCCACCACCTTACTCCCTATAGTATTCTCTGCAGCTCATCGCCGAGGCTACATCCAAATGGCACATTTTGTTGGGACTCCCGAAATGGAGTCCCGAAACTGTCTCGGTTGGACTCGCGAAACTTTGAACAGCCATAACTCCCTACTGTGGAGTCCGATCGTGACGAGGTAAAAACCAAAGTTGTAGCCCTCGTCGAGATCTTTCCAACGCCGTGTTGGACTCTCAATTCGGACGTCGGGAACAGGTCGATTCCCGACTTTTAGTGGTCGGAAGTCAAATTGCCAATTTGACTCCCGGCCCTTCTTTTGCCCATAACTTGGGCTGGAGATGTCCGAATGGCCAATGCGAGGTCATTTTCGATATCTACGTTTCAAAACCTTTCCAATGACACCAAGAACACGCAAATGCAAGGTGTTTTGGGCCTTGCTGTCGAACTCTAAACATTCGGGAGTCCCGGAGGACTCCAAATCCCCAACTTTGGAAGTGTTGGGCTTCACCCCCACACTTTGCCAAAGTGGGGTTGCAACACCCGGGACGTTGCACGACCATAACTTTTTGCTCAAACCTCCGATTGGGATGAAAAACCTGAAGCAAAGTTGTAGCTTTCCTTGAGAGCTTTCCAACAATGTGTGGCAATCCACCTGCACGCACCAGGTTCAGGTCGATTCCCGACTTTTAGTGGTCGGGAGTCAAATTGCTAATTTGACTTTCGGCCTTTCCTTTTGCCATAACGTGTGCTACAAATGTCCAAATGGTCCATGCAAGGCCATTTTCAACATTTACATTTCAATAGCTTTCCAATGATATAAAGAACACCCCAATATGAGGTGTTTTGACCCCTGCAATTGAACTCTGAAGTTTCGAGAGTCCTGGGGAACTCTCAAGTCCCAATTTCGGGAGTGTGAGTTTCATCCTCACACTTCCATCAAAGTAGGGTTGCGACAAGGGGAACTAAAACACCTTGAAAGTCTAGTAAAATTGGTTAGACAAAAGAAAGATTCAGAAACAACAAACAACCGGGTATCTATGGTTTTAGCATCTTCAGCAATCAAGAAGATTTGTATCAACAAGACGCATTGAAGCAAGACTCTCCATTTGATTATGAAAATAAACAACTATGTGGTTGAGGGACTAGTAAATACTAGAACATCCATGTTCGTTATGGCTACTATAATAGTTAGAGAATTGGGCATAATGCATTTGGTCACTGAATCTGAGACCTACAAAATTGCATCTCGAATCATTACACAAGCCATGGGGAGAATTGATGAAGTACTTGCCAAGGTTAGAAGTGTACAATGTACCATAACCTTTACGATGGTAGGCATTGATAGTTATGACATACTACTTGGATTGGATTTTTTGATAAAAATTAGTGCAATCGTGGATGTAGAACGAGGCTTGATCCAAGTGAGGCATGGTCTAGGACCCAATGTGGAGGTATTACTTTTAACCATGGTGAATATGTTGCAGAAAATGAACTTAGAAGCTATGATGCATGATGTCATTACTGCCTTGGAGAATGCACAGATCACTAATGATTCTAATATGACTATTAAAATTTCATATCAATACAATTCCATCATACCCAAAGGAGTGGATGTCCATGTTTTAGATTTAGACACTAATACAAATAATAGTGAACATTGTGACAAAGGGTCTCACTAGGTTGAATAGATTGGTGATGAAAATGAGTTTTGGGGTACCAAATTTGATGATCTGGTTTTGTTAGAAGGACCATAACAAATTTTGCAATTGATATAACAAGAACATGTTGATGGGTTTATGGAAAAAGAAATAACAGACGCAGATGATTATATTGATTAGCTTATTTGGGTTTTTGATGCAAAAAGAAGAAGATAGACCATGTTTGAATCTACAAACTATGCAGAAATTCCAATACTATTACAAATTCATGAAATAAAAGGTGGTGATGTCCATAACAATTCCAACAACAAGTTGACATCATCTGACAGTGATGAAATAAGCACAAGGTGGAAGGAAATTTGTCAAAAAATCCAAGTTGATCCTAACTTGGATAAGGAGAAGAAACAACAGTTGTGGAAGGTGTTAAAGTGTTACCAAGATGTTTTCGCTTGGAACAAAGGTGAATTTAGCTGCTACACATTGGAGAACATGATGTGGATACACAAGGGTTCCCACCTTACAAGGTATCTCCTGGTCAATTGTCCTATTAGGAGGAGGCAAAAATAAAGAGACAAATTGATATTTTGGTAAATTTGGGCAAGATGAAACCCAACAACTCTGAATACGCAAGCCACGTCATTCTGACAATAAAAAAGGATGGGAGTAGACATTTTTGTGGAGATTATCAACCACTTAACATGCAAACTCACCAAAATTCGTTTCCAATGCCACTTGTTGACAATGTGATTACCCAACTGGGAAAATCTGCTTGGTTCATTACATTAGACTTGCAATCTAGTTTATGGCAAATTCCAATGGCACTTGAAGATATGAAAAAGACAACATTAATCACTAAGACTAGATTGTATGACTAAGCGATCATGTCGTTTGGTCTTTAAAATGCAACTAGCATTTTTACCAAAACAAAGTCAAAAGTTTTTAGGGAATCAGGGGACAAATTCTTGAAAGTATTTATTGATGATCTCAATGTGCATAGCGAGAGTTGGGAAGAACATCTTCAACATTTGGATGTTATGTTTTTCAATGTCGCAACCCCACTTTGAGGGAAGTGTGAGGACGAAATTCACACTCCCGAAATTGGGACTTGGGAGTCCTCCGGGACTCCTGAAACTTCAAAGTTCGATTGTAGGGGTCAAAACAGTTTGATTTTCGACCATTAAAAGTCGAGAATCGACCCGACCCCAGTGCGTGCAGGTGGAGTGCAACACATCGTTGGAAAGCTCTCGAGGAGAGCTACAACTTTGCTTTAGACCTCATCCCAATCGGAGGTTTGAGCAAAGAGTTATGGTCACTAAAAGTCCCGAAAGTCCAAATTGGGACAATTTCGGGACTTCTCCTTGGGAGTCCTCGGACAAAAAGCCATTCGAATGTGGGTGCCGCGGAAAGGCGCAGAGTATACTATATGGGGGAAGGTGGTGGCTCCCTTCGAAACCGGGCCGTGGTGAGTCAAGTGAGTCCAGAGTCGCCCATGGCTTATCCTAGCACCAAGGGTGCTCCAAAATGTGAACTAACCAACTTGTTGGTTGGTTTGATGCAGGTTCGAGTAAGTGAATAGCTTGTCACTTCATCCTAGTCCCATCCCCGAGCTTTAGCACACCCCTCTACCCCTTTTAGTGTTTACAATTAAGAACGTGCCCCGAGTCCCCCACAATTCCACAACTTGAGTAACTTAGTCTCGACTTGGGACTAATTAGGGACTTGGGAGCACGTCACTCAAACTCAGGGAGGTGAACCTAAAGTTAAACTTGAAAAAATGTTATTTTGCTACAAAAAAATCACCTTTTTGGGCCATGTGGTTAGTAACGAAGGCACTAAACCAAACCCTAGTAAAATTGATGCAATTCTACATTTCCCGAAATTGAAAACGGTCACCAACATCAAGTCTTTTCTGGGCCTAACTAGATATTACTGGAATTATGTTCAGGGTTATTCATGACTAATTGCTCCATTGTTTGAATTAACAAAAAAGGACGTTGACTTTGTATGGGATTTAGGATGTCAACAAACATTTGAAGTTCTAAAAAAAGCACTTGTTGATACACCTATGTTTATACAACTTGATTTTAAGAAACAATTTTGCCTTCATGTTGATTGGTCACCAAAAGGTGTTGGAGCAATCTTGTCACAAAAAGAGGGCAAGCTTGAGAAGGTGGTGGCTTATGCCAACAAGAGTTTGACGACAGCACAAAGTAAGTTCCACCCCATGGAAAGGGAATGTTATGCACTGATTTGGGGTATTTTACCTTTCAAACAATACTTACATAGGCACCATTTTATTCTAAGAATAGATCACAAGTCAATTGAATCGTTAACGATAGTATCAAATACGCATGGCAAGAAAGGTAGGTGGATTGATATGTTGCAAGATTTCTATTTCAAAATACAGCACTGACCAAGTGTCAAACATACAAATGTTAATGCCTTGAGTAGAAATATAGTGGGTCTAATCACAGATGACGATGACTTCAGTGAAGAGATCCAAAACAGTGGGAGTATATAAGTTGACATGCTTAAAGTAGAAGGTAAGATCTTCTCCATTCAAATTGGCAAGGGTTCAAAGTGGTTCGATTTTAGGAAACAAGTAAAAAAAATTTCACAACATCATGAATGTTGTTTTGGCATCCACCACTAGCGTTATTCAAGGAATCAACAACTCTATATGCTTGATGTTGTACCGGAGGCAAATCAAAATAAGGAGTTTACTTCGCATATGGAGGAGATTAAAGTAATAAACATTGAAAGAGGTGAAATTTTGAGGAATATTGAAAGGAAACATGCACTAAAAAGAAAGTACCTCCATACTATGACAAGACAAACAACAACAACTAGAGCTAGTGTTGGCAGCTCAAGAATTGCTTAAATTTGATGACCACAACTTGGTTCACACAAACTCTGATGATGAGGAAAAATGTTAGACAAACACAAAGGACATTGACATTTAGAAAGACGCAACTTGCATGGAGTTGTTGCATAAAGGCATACTATCGGACATAGTTGATCTTGAGGAAAGCAAGAGAACAAGGAAAAGAATAATAAATTATTGCTAGCAGGATCAAAGGCTTTACTTCAAGGGGTTGTTTACGTCTAAACTAGAAGAAAGAATGGCACTGATAGTTCAAATGCATGAAGATTTAGGGCATTTTGGAGAACAAAGGACCTTGGCTAAAATCTACAAGAGATACTTCTGGCATAATAGGATAGGGGATGTCAAAACAATTGTTAAAATGTGCCAACTGTGCCAAATGGTGAGAAAAGTGGGTAACATTCGTTTTAAGGATGAAAAGTTGAAGAGTATACCTATTTGTGAACTATTTTGTAGGGTTGCTATGGATACTACAGGACCATTACCTAAAACCAAATCAAGAAACAAATATATTATGGTTGCCATTGATCATTACTCAAAGTGGTGCGAGGCAAAAGCTGTTACTAACCATGGTGTTAAAACAACAACCAAATTTCTAAAGGATGATGTAATATGTAGATACAAAGTTCCCAAGTTTGTGTTGATTAATAATGGAAAGGAATGGGCAACAAAATTTTATATTATGTGTAAGGACTATGGTATCCACGATCAACACACTGCACCCCAATGGCCTCAATGCAATAGGATGGCTGAACGTTTGATCAAAATTATTAAGCATGGCATCACCGTGCTCTCTGCAACACCAAAAAATGTCAATTATTGGGATGAGCAATTGGCCAAAGTCATGTTTAGATATAGATGCGGGCTTCATGCCAACACTAAATTTTCTCCCTTCATGATAATGATTGGGCGAACACCATGTCTTAAGGTTGACAACTACCTACAATCCTTGACTGTTGTGATTGATGACACTATTGATGTAGAAACTATTGCAAAACAATACTTCCTAAAGATGAAGCTGATAGTAAGCATCCATGAAAGTGTCCCGCTCAATGTGGAGCAAGCACAAAAGAAACAAAAAATACCTATGCTACCAGAAAAGGGAAACAAACCTTTGAAAGACTAGATTTTAGACTAACAATGGTCAAAATGAAAAAGTTAGGGAAGAAGAAAACTTCAACTCGAGTTGGGAAGTCCGTACCAATTTAATGGACATGTAGATGGGAATGGTAATGTTGATTTTGAAGAAGGCAACAAGGTATCGTTAAAAATGTTGATGGGCATTAGTGGGAAACATCCCGCAAGGATTTACAAATCTTACCATCACCTATAAGACTAAAGGAAACTGAAGAACTCAACTTTTTAAGGAACGAAAGGGTTACATATGTGACCGAATAGGAAGGCAATCAGATAATGTTCTCATGTGAACATGCCAAGTTTTTAAGGTTTTGGTTTTTTATTTTCAGTGGCCGTTAACTTTCTGCATGTTAACAATGGAAATCATTTCGTCACTATTTGTTAGTTACAACAATTACTGTTTCAAAAAAACTTATGAGCATGGGTAAGAAATCTTGTTTGTTTATGTGTCATGAAGAATAGATCGGCACCAAGCTATGGATGGCTGAGGAAGCTGCGGCATTGAATAGAGGTTTGCATAATAAGACGGTGGAAGGCAAAATAAAAAGGAGAATTCGAGAGCAATGCAAGCTGGTTTTTCTTCTTTCTTCATCAATTTCAAGTGATGGTAAGGTTGGGCTTGCTAAGATTAGTAGTTGTTGTATCTAATTTCCATTACACCAGTAACTACACTACGGCAAATAATATGTCCTTGTTAGGAATAGGTTCTATAAGGGGTTGATGTTGAGGATTGATGTTGAAAAAAAGGAAGTCCAAGCTGTAGAGAAAGGAGCATGTAGAGGGATAAGTATGCATTTTGAATGGGGGCCTTTATTGAATTTATTTTAATCCATTTAGTAGGGTAGGTATTTGAGTCAATGCCAGAAGCTTAAGTGGGGTGTCCTTGGATTGGGCAGAATGAAAAAAAAGAAAACAAAAGTGGGAAGTTAATAGAAATATATCCGTAGTCAATATCTGCACAAAAAAGTGTCTTTCCTTAATGGTTCTAAGTCAACTTGGTATATGTCACTCATACTTTGGTCCAAACATGGAGATCAAGATGTTTTTAATATTAATTCTTATTAGATAAAAAACTTAATTGTTCTTTTTCATTGTTACATTTGTAGGAAAAGGGTTAGCAACTCATATGGATTGACTGAACACTAAGGATTTTGACCTCAAGTTATACCTTAGTAGATTTTAGACTTATAACATATGGATTTGTACATGGCAACAAGCTATCTACTGCCATTATAACAAGTTACTGAGAGATCACCATGTATGTGCTAGTTGGTAATTCACACACAAAATATTGAATTTTGTTTTGACATATTAGTAGCACCAAGGGAAATTCTAGTAGCACCAGGTTTGTAATCTCGAGAATGTAATTTGTTGGAATTGCTTCTATTATGAATTCCTTGTGCCCAAAATGTTTTTTTTATTCACCCTTCTTTTTGGTTACAGTATCACCCATGATGAAAATATCTCTAATAAAAGTTCATAATAAAATTCAAGAACAACCCGTTGCTCTATAAATTGAGTAAGTGTTAACTTCACATAGTACCTCAACAACCCCTTAAACACATCCAGTCCTCCTATCTCCTTCTTTGTGGCCATATTAAATAGAATCTCCAAAACATTGAACTTTTCCAACTATCATAAAACTTTGTATTACTTCCTATTGCTACATAGACCCACCACCATGTTAAAAAGAATTATCTAACAACTGATTGTGCCCATAATTGTGCAAAGAAATAATATATATCTAATAACACCTAAGCAGAATTTCTGACATGCTCCCAAGTCCCTAGTTAGCCCCAAGTTGGGGCTAAGTCACTCAAATTGCGAAAATGCAGGGGACTTGGGGCATGCTCCTAGCTTCCAACACTAAAAGGGGGTAAGAGGGGCATGTTGAAAGCTTCGGGATTAGATTAGGAAGAGGGACAAGCTATTTAGTTACTCGGTCCTACATCCAAAACCAACCAACAAGTTAGTTAGTACTCATTTAGAACACTCCTGGTGTTGGAACAAGCCACGGGCAACCTTGGACTTACTTGACTCACCACGGCCCGAACTCAGGGGAAGCCACCACCTTCCCCCATATAGTATTCTCTACATCTCACTGCCGCACTTGCATCCGAATGGCACTTTTTCTCGGGACCCCCAAAGTGGAGTCTCGAAATTGTCTCGGTTTGGACTCTCGGGACTTTGGGCGCTCATAACTTCTCGCTTTAACCTCCGATTGGGACGAGGTCTAAAGCAAACTTGTAGCCCTTGTCGAGATCTTTCCAACGATGTGTCACACTCCACCTGCACACACCGGAATCGGGTCTATTCCCAACTTTTTGTGGTCGGGAGTCAAACTGTCAATTTGACTCTCGACCCTTCTTTCGACCATAACTTGTGTTGTAGATGTCCAAATGGCTCATGCGAGGACATTTTGGACATCTACACTTCACGACCTTTTCAACGATATAACAAACACCCCAATGCGAAGTGTTTTGATCCCTGTAATTGAACTCTGAAGTTTTGGGAGTCCCGGAGGACTCCCAAGTCCCATTTTCGGGAGTGTGAGTGGCGACCTCACACTTCCCTCAAAGTGGGGTTGCGATAATTTCTATAATAATAAAAACTTCGAAATCTTAAATTTCTTCTTTGTTATTTGGAAGTTTTTTTACTTATATATGACTTCAAACCTTTGTGGTGAATTCTCAAATTTGAACACAAAATTTAAGGTTTAGCACCCACATTGATGCACCTTAAACTCCTTAATGGACTCAAATGTGAGTCGAAACTGAAGACAATGAAAAAATAAGAAGTCAGGGCACGTTCCCTAGCTCGCAACACTTTGAAAGGTAGAAAGGCGTGCTGGAGCTCTAGGATGGGACTAGGAAAAGTGACAAGCATCAACTACTTACACGACGCACAAAACCAACACAAGGTGGTTAGTGCATAATTAGAGCGCTTTTGGTGTTAAGACGAACCATGGGCATTAAATGCGGATTCACAAGACTCACCACGGCCCGGACTTGGAAGAAGCCACCTTCTCCCTTATAGTATACTTTATGCCTCTCCATGAGGCCCACATCCAAATGGTTTTTTATCCTTGGACTCCCAAATGGGAGTCCCGAAATTGCCAAAGTTAGGATTCCTACGACTTTGGGGCCCCATAACTTTATGTGCAGACCTCCGATTGAGATGAGATCTAAAATAAAGTTATACCCCTTGTCGAGAGTTTTTCAACAATATGTTGCACATCACTTACACGCAAGGAAATCGAGGTGATTCCCGACTTTTAGTGGTCAGGAGTCAAACTACCAATTTGATTCCTGGCCCTTCTTTTGGCCATAACTTATGTTTCAAATGTCCAAATGGTGATGTGAGCCCATTTTAAACATCTATGTTTCAATAGCTTTCTAATGATATAAAGAACTTTTCGAGCCATTGGGTTTTGACCCTTGCAATCGCTCTCTGAACATTCAGGAGTCCATTGGGATTCCAATTCCCAAAGTGGAAGCTCCTTTGGGAGTGTGAGGGTTTGTTCCCTCACACTTTCCTTCACTCCTGGGCTTCCTTCTTGGCCCGCAACCTTGCAAGCCTTTGCCTTGGTCGCGAGTTCAAGGTTAGGGTTGCGACACACATCATCATGGCTATGCATTTGCTGCCTACCCAAGTTGTTAATATCATATCCCAAATTATAAATCACCCCATGTTACATTGCAACATGCATTAAACTCAGAAAAGGAAATTGCAAACACTAAGATTAGTAAATTTTGCACAAATTTGAATGCGTACACTCTAATCATTGTATTTGCACATCACCTTTCAAGATTGCAACCCTAGTTGACAACATCGAAAATGAACTTGAAAATGTGAGGACAACTTTTTTCAAGCACTTACAACAATGCACATCATGCACATCATTGTTTTCTTTCAAACACCTCCTAGAAACCCCAAAAGCTTAAACACAAACTTGAAATGAAAAGTTAATTCAAATAATTAGTTGCAACATGGTCATTGAACTTCTACCAAATATATCTAATCGTCATCTCCTAAGCATACATGGGAATGCATTTGTGGTAAAAGCTCAAATAAAGTTCAAACTTTCATGCCCAATTTTTGTTTCAAGATAAACACACACGAAACAAATAGCACTTGAAGATTGAGGTGTTAAAGCACTTGAATTTGCCAAAAGCATGAAAATTTATTCGAAGGATCAAACCAAGAAGACATAAGAAGAAAATGCCAAAACATGCCCTTCCAAAAGCCAAACATCATAGTAACCCTAATGGGAGGATGATTGGCTATTGACATGCATGGGGCGTGACATCCCATTCCATTTGATGAGGATGGGATGGCATGGTAGGCTACAAATTTGACATAACATGAGTATGTTCTACAAAGGAACCTGGTAGGATCAAGTTTTGTGAAGAAAACCATTTGAACCCTGAAAAGGAGAGCTAAAGGAAATGTGGCCGATGCAAAACATGTCAAGCGAACTTTTATATCTATCGCATTTACAATCTTAGACCTGTTTAATATTTTCCATTGGAATGCAGTGCTCCACAGCAACATGGAGCACAATCTCACAATCAACATCGGAAGTCTCAATTTAGGGTTGAAGGGGAATCACTGTTTTCCACCTGGGACTACATAGCAAAATGGGGCCCAAAATGCAGATTTGTGATTAGATGGCTTGGTTAGAGAGCTTAGAAGGGGTTTTTTTGTAAATCTCCACATGATACTGAACACAGAAAAGTTGAGGCAAAAGGACTCTACCAATAGCTCTGCAGATAAAAAGTTAATGCAATTCAGTCATGCAATGATTGAATAAAACGGTCATCACCAAATGTAAGAACCTAGGAGCTTACAAAGGGGCTTATAATTAGGATGAGAGATGATAATGAGTTTAATCAAGAGTTCAGCTCCATCAAGAGAGTCTTATCCATGCTTATATCATGCACACATGACTTCTGAATAGATCACTCTATAGCATATTCAACCTCAATTGTCTCCTACCTTCATGTCTACACAATGATTATGACACAAATCATACCAGGTTGAACACCAACCTACAAACTGGTTTTGCAACTTACAACCAGCATGACTATACTTATTAAAAACTGGTGGCAGCCTCTTTGCTGTGAAAATGCCACTGCTTTTCTTCCTCTCTTATGCTGACTGACCACCAGGCTGCAAGGGCTGTGTGATGTCCTGCTGACTTGGACCATTGTACAGCCAGATATACCAGGTGAGTGCTGTAGCAACAGTGACCCTGGTCACAAAAAATCCTCAGTCAGACAATACACCCACAAAATGTCTTTTACGCTCCTGAAGATAGGAAACCATAATTTAATCACTCAAATTGAGAGGCAAAGTTCTTGAGATCCTAGAGTATGTCTGCCAGAAACAACCGTTCAACAAGAGCTGACCATTTAAACCCTTGTGTTCAGAGTTTAATGGTAGCTCCTTTCTAGGCTAAGAGATGCAGTGATGTATTTCCAGATCTTTCTACTACAAGTTTCAAGAAATTTGTGTGCATCCAAACTGACTAACATTTTTTGATGAATATTGAACAAAAGAACAGCCATTTCAGAGTTACATATCAAATTGTCAGAATAGTTCTCAGCATTTTGGGAGAAATCCCCTCAGGCTTCTTACTGCCATTTGGCTTCCTTGATGTGATGTTAGACCGTTCAAAAATATGATCTTAGCTTAGGTTACTCGAGAGCATCCTTGATGGTCCAGCAAAGAAACAGTTTACCTGAATATCTATTCAACCAGTAAATCACTAGAACACTGAAAGTACCACAATGTATATCATCCAGCCAGGTTCTTTCTACATGAATTCATTGGTTCATTCTCCACCCAAATTATGAAGAGATTTTTTGACCAATACAACTGCACTGAAGAGCAAAACCACAATAGCAGGGTTCAAAGAATTTACCACAGGATATAGGGCACCAGTAAGTATGCTGCAATTGTATGCACATGCCAGAACAGGTAGATTGTGACAGCAATTGCCAACCACAATATCACAATCTCCACCAATGCAAGATCCTGAAAAAGGTGAAGGCTTCATTAAATGCAACACTAACAATTAAAACAGTGTTCTAAAATCAAAACTGACACTCAAAAAAGACATTATTCCTTGTTAAGGCTGCAAGGTGCACTGAAATGCAGTGCTTTGGGGTTAAAGTACATACAAAACGATGCCAGCGAAAGAAAATTGGGGTCCACAGAAAATTCAATAGCAGCTGCAAAGAATTGGAAGTCCCATGTTAGAAAACTCTCAAACCTACATAATTAAGCAAGGCAGACTCACAAACAAGAAGAGATGAATGGACAGTTGAATCCTCATCCTGTTGATTGAAGCAACCATTGACTAGTTCACCAATTATGGTAACACTTATGTGAGAAATGTGTGATCAATTAACAGTATCAATGTGTGGAGACAGTCCTTCCCATGACTTTCACTAAATTGAAACTTGACTTCAAAGACTACTTTCTACACCAAGTATATTTATCTATGAGATTGCAGAGGAAACTCCAAAATTGCACATTGAAGGTAACTATTACATCAATCCAGGTCAAATCAAAACAATCATGACAAAAATGGGTGCAATTATAACCTTGTGCATATCACTCACAAAGTATCTGACTATATCACCTTCATCATGAATAGCAGTGACTAGCTGCTAGTAATTGCCTTTTAAAAATTTGTGCTCAAAGTGTACCTGGAAGACATATGCCGCCAAAGGATAGCTTTGACGTTCAAATCCTGCAAGAAGGGTTGAACCAAGGTGAGACTTTTTGACGTACATCCAGTAATTTTGTTCCACTTTGAGGAATCATATGCCTTGCTGCTGACACAAAAATGACTGCTTCAACAATTGAATATCAAAAAAAGAGTTATGGGTCTTAATACTTGTTCCATTTCAAACTATGGTATTGTATCTCAGGTTGGACATTCAAGAATGTTGAGTACCTCCTTCTTTCCAGACAAGCCAAGATGCAATGCCGATCACCACATACAAAGTTGTCCAGATTACTGGAAAGAACCAATTCTACACCAAGCCAAAATATACACATTTCATTACATCCAATAGCTGGACAAAAGGTGTGCAAGCAGGTCTAAACAGCATGTGCAGCCCAATCAAACCACTTGTGAACTTGATTACCTCCAACCTCAAACCACAATCTGTTCAGGAATTGAAAGAACATAGATATAATGAAGGAAATCATGTTTCAAGAAGGCTCATACCGGAGGTGTCCATGAGGGCTTGTTCAATTGCTTGTACCAGTCTGCAAAATTACAGATACTAATTTGCATCAAGTTTCCAGCATTGTGCACATCACCTGGTTTCTGACAGATAATCTTAAGTCAATTTGCAGTTGAAGCTTTAGAATCCTCAACCCTAGCTTTTGTCACGAAACTCACCACTGTCTCCTCCTCCACCTACAGCAGTGCCAAGGAAGCCCACAGCAACAGGTATGGCCACTGCTATTATGAGAGAACCAATGTCCCAAAGGATCCCCATCTACAGCACACAACAAGTCTCGCATCAGTGCAACAAGGCAGTCTTGTTGTAATACTCCTCAAACTCTCAGTCGTAACTGCTGCAAAACTAGAACCTTGTTGAACAAGATTACAACATCCGTCTACATACTAGTGTTCTTTGTTCTTTCTACTTTCCAACTGTCGAAAGGTGGGAAAATTTGGCCTTGCTGTCACAAACCTACTACTATGAGCTTTCACGTACCATGACCTTCATAAAGAAAACCACACCTTCAAACTACTGCAGTCCGTGGTCCGAGCAGTGCATGGAAAATTCATGTGGCAATCAAAACTAAAGCATCAAACGACTACTGCGACAATCACCGACAATTGTGCAAACAATGGTAAGAAAACTACTGACATTCTTCCAGTAAACCACTGCTGCTCATGATCCCCCAGAAACAAACCAGAAGATTTTTGTGGATAAAAATTTATATATTAGAATTTAAATTTAAAAAAAGAGAAAAAAAGCAGGAGATGATAAGATACCTTACAACAGTCTGTGTAAGAATTACAAAACGATAAGAGAAACTTCACACCCTAGTTGCACGCAACCTGTTATAAAAACTCCCCTAAAAAACAGATTTCAACAAAAACTATAGCCTCGAAAGCATCAGATAGAACATAAGAGATGTAGAACAAAGCGCAGGAAGTTCAGGCAATTTTGCGGCAAGCAACCGTGGTGTGAAAATCCAAGATAAGAGCGACGGTAGCTAAGCTTGCATCGGAATTGAAGAAAAACAGATTTCGGTTAACACTTACCTTAGCGATTGTCGTGAAGCTCCACAAGTGTAGAAAAATCACAGAAGGAGGGTTGTCGCCTACTGTGCTGTGCTGCAACAATCGGAGGTAATCAACAAGCGCGAGGACGGTACAACAAGAGCGCAAGGGAACAGTAGCGGAAGCTCGCAGTGCGTTTTCCGTCGGGGACCGAGCCTGTCGTTCTGACTTGGATCCCAAGCCATTCCACGGCCGGAACGGACGGAAAAGTGGCAGTTGATACGTGTCCGCATATCAAACATTCGATCAATGCATGGGGATTTTCTCCACGTTGCAAAATATCCATTCTACGAATGTCCATGACATTATACCGCCAAAAAAGGATTCCTGATTGGTTTTATGACGGGGCGCAGGAATAACCAATGGGCCAAGCCTGTGACCAAAAAACAAAAAAAAGGTGAGGAATACACCTGTACTATCTCTTTACCAGGATCACTTTTCATATCTCATGCATATTGTATAGAATTGAGTCATCATTGTCCATGATGGATGAAAATTTACCAAATGTCATTTGCATCCATGTTGAATATTGAATTATATTTCATATATTTTTCAGAAAAAAAGGTTTTTTTGGTTGATGAATTTTTTTAAAGGTTTAATAATGGAAACTTTTCAGTTTCCATTACAATTTATCGGCCTTCCCAAATAAGATTAAAATATGTAATCCAATTGATTATCCTCAATTTGAACAACACTAGTTTGAAGTATGACTTTTTAATGTAACTTTGTTCACCTTTGTGTTTGTGTTTCTTTTTCCATGTTTTTTTTTCACGTCATGAACCAATATGATTTGGGACAAATTTTGTATATTTCATGTCACTATTCATATTTTCATATTTGAACGTGGTTAAGCTTATGCTTCAACTTGAATGTTGTGATTTTCATGGATGTGAGATGGTGAAGAGGCATTTCAAAGTTGAATGACATGAAATATTAATGAAATCATAATAAGTATGCATGAATTATTGTGTTTTCTATAATTTTTCATGCAATGAATTGTTGGACTTCACAAGGATGCGTACCCATTTTAAAAGACAAGGTTAAAAGGGGAGAAAATGGCTATCAATTTAAAAAGAAAAGTGATTTGAAAGACACATAAATAAAAATTGTATTTCCCATTTTGAGAGGCAATGAAAAGGGGCAAAATAGTAATTCCATTCATTCCAAAAGGGGGTTGGAAAAGTAAACAAATGTTCATCCTTTTCAAAAAACAAGAGGTTGGAAGAAAGAAGTGATATTTGCATGCAAGCATAAAATTGTCATCGTCATCAACACAAACTCCTTTAACCATTATTAATCCTACATTATCATGATTCCTAATATCCACAGACTTCATCACCAATCTTTTTCATTTCAATTCATTGTACTTTATTTGGAGGAGGCATTACCACTTTAGATGAACAACAGAAGCAGAAGAGTCAAAAAAAAAAAAAAAATCTAGAATGTGGAAATTACGATTTTGAAAATTCAGCTAGGTTGGCCCAAACTTTTTTTAGAATATATGTTTTTTGTAGAATAAGAAAACACATTATCACAGAATGTCCATAGATTAATCATGAAATAAGGGATGAATTTGTTAAACATGTGGGACAACAGATGTTAAACAAAGACTTTGTAGAATAACCACAAATGAAAGAACAAGTCCACAACAATTTTAAATATAGGTTGTAGGAAATTGGTTTAAGTTAAAACAGTTTGTACAAAACAAATTGAGATTGTGTAATTTGCCCGGTGTGAATAAGGTAGAACCATTTTCTATAAAACCAAATTCTATACCATAGAAAGTACAATGAATTTGTTATACAATTGGAGGCAATAATGTCCAAAAAGTTCACACCATCATTAAGAAGGCCCAAGTTTATGAGTGGGATATCTCAAATACCCATTATTGTTTCACATGAACAACATATGATATTTGTAATGCCAAAAACAACTATTATAGTTTTTAAGCTTAAATAAAAGGTTGAACTATCAAGAAGAGGGAATCAATCTAATAATGGTCAAGCTGCATACTAAGTACTAATGAATACTCAAGTTGGAAGACAAGCAAACCAAATCTATGACAATCCAAGCCATGTAATAATACCCATTTTAAGATCTCAAATGATGTATACAACACCGATCATAATGATTCAAGTAAACAAATCTAAAAAATGGCCACCACTGATTCTATTAAACTGTGAATGACAAAGAACTGGATTGGTGTGAAAAGGTTCAATGGCTAGACCATATCGATCAACTTTGAAATATCCAAATTAAAAAAGGATGTAAATCCAAATGCCCATGGGAAAGTCTTTTAAACGGCTATTAGAGGGAATGGAAAACCTTTGAGGAATACATCTTCAATGCATTCACTTATACATACTTAAATTGGTGTCATAATTACATGTTAAAAAAAATTATTATATATTTTTTGAATTAACTCAAACATTTTATAAACATAATCGAAAGACTCATAATGATGAACATATTTACATGGAGTTCAAAAATATCAAACAAGGAAAAACTAAGCAAGTTGAGGTGTATTATGAACGCCTACAAAAGTTAGTTCATGGATTGCAAACACCAACCACAAACAATTTTCTGAGCAAGATTATAGTCCTATATAAGGATTACAACTATAGGAATGAAATGGACCATGTTACAGGTGCATAAGAAGGTGGTTCTGCTATGTGAAAAAGGGATGACATTTATAGAAGCTTAAAGTGCATTGTTGGTACCATAAATTTAAAATCTACCGCAACAACAAAACCATAGGTGGAACCAAGAAAAACTTGTAAACATTACACAAACTATGGACGAAACAACCACAATGTGGAAACGTGTAGAGTTAAGAAGAAGGAAGAACCCACTATAGCAATAACAGAGGCTACCAATCGACCTTAGAAAGGTCAGAAAAATAACTTATATGTTTGCCACATCTATGGTTTAAATGGGCATAAGATGATGAATTGTCCTAAATTTGTAGAAATGTAAAAAATGTTCCAAGGGAAAAATGCATCAAGTTCAAAAGGGAAAGTAGTAACTAAGGTGAAAATAGTCATTGCAAATGTGAATGTTGTAAACATCAATGTTGTTATAAGAAACAGAATCACATAAGACCAAATGTTCTAGGAGAAAGAACCAATGAAGAATAAAAGTATTACAAATTGGGAAAATGAAGAGAAATTGAAAAAGACGATGGCAAAGACAATTCAACAGTTAAAGAAAACACAAGCTACTAATGAAGAATTTTTTACATCAACAGAAGGATGGAACACAATGTGGCCAAATATGCTCAATATTACACCTTCTATAAAACCTCAGAAACCTCAAGAATCTATAGTTTTCCAAAGTAAACTAATATATCAGTAGAAGAGATATTTTAGGATATCAAAAGATAGATGTTAGAAACCAATTATACTTGAACTTTGGATAGTTATTGAAAATGGCTCTTGAGTTGAAGAGATATCTTTGATAGAAAATGAAATTCAATCAACCATAGATTATAGTTAAAACAGTAATAGAAAAATAGTACCATTTGTAGTACCAATGTAGTAACAACAACAATGGTTATTGATAACCATATGGTGGTTATTCAAGTACAAATTAGAAATTACATTATAAAGGATGTTTTGTTAGATGGAGGGTCTAGGGTTAATATCATTATAGAATAGTTGATATTGAAATTGGGGTTGCCAACACTTAAACTTACACCATATAATTTGAAGATGGTACATCAAACCACTACTAAGCTAATGGGACTAATATGTGATCTAAAGATATATGTTCACAATAGACCTTATGCTACTAAGTTTACTATATTATAAAACAACTAGTGGGTACCCATGACCTTCGGACATTATGAAGTCCCCTAGTTTCTTTGAACCGTATTTATTTATTTTAAATCGAGAGCGTGCCTCTCCCGGGCGAAACGGTTCCAGTGGACGCGCGGGTCTTCCAAAGGGGCCTCCTCTTCCTCTTCATTCATTGGTTTAATGAGGGTTGTTGTGTTGAAGGGGGAGAGATAGGTGAAGAGGTCTGTTCCATGGGAAAGGTAACCAGGGAAACAAAAGGGATCCCAAGTTCTAGTGTAAATAGGGAATTTTTTTTGTTTCCCTAGTGTAAAGTCAACTAATTTTCCTAGTATTTTTGAAAATTTCGCCAAATTTTTGATATCACAAATTTATAAATGAATTTAGTTTTTGAAAAATTATTTTAAAAAATTTATAACAAAGAAAACTTAATCCCAATTCCCAACTTGGCAAATTTTAGTTTTATTGCAAGTTTTTACATGCTGTAAAAACTAAAAATTACTTAAGTATAGGGTAAGGCCCCTCCTCCTAGACCCTTTATTTCTTAAACCCACCCCACCCATGGGCCTTACTCCACCCCCCAATTATAAAGCATAAGGTAAACTATATCATAAGCCCAAAAATATTCATTATGAAGGGCTTGTCAACCCTAACCCCTTTACCCCCAAGGAGGACGACCGAACAGATAGACACCTAAAATATTATATATAAGGATGTGGTAGACGTTGGTTACTCCATGTTATTAGGGAGACCATGGTTTAGGGATGCCGAAATAGCCCATGATTGGGCAAACAACATAATGATGATTCAAGGGAATGGTATGGTTAGAACTATAGTAATGACTAAACACCTAAGAATAAGGGTGAAATGACTAGAAATGTTATGCTGCAACTATTGATGTTCATGGTATCACAAATGAAGAAGAGGATATCATATTTACTATAGAACTAAAATTGTTTTCAATAGGCACTATTAATCTACTAGAAAAAATTTAGTCTATAGAAACTATAGAGTTTACCCACACATGTACTAAAGTTCAAAATCATAATATAGAAAGGAGTAATACATATTTCATTTCAATAAAGCGAAAAACTACAAATAGATATGAACCAAGAAGTGTTTTAAAGGATAAAGTATATCTTAAGACCTATTATAAACACTAATGAGGGTATGTTTAGATTGATGAAACTCTAGCCAAGGTCAAGGTTCAAAAGTTGCAAATAATAGGTTGGACACTCACAAAAGAACAATAATTAATGAATCTAAATCTAGGGATTTAAGTAGAACCTCGAACGATGAAAGTAAATTCAAATTTTAAAAAAAAAGGGGGGGGGGGGGGCGGAGGGAAGGCTAAAAAAAAAAAAAGAAGAAAAAAAAAAGGGGGGGGGGGGAGCTGGAGGAATGGCTAAAAGAATACAAGGATGTATTTGCTTGAACATACAAAGATCTGAAGGGCATTCCATTAAAGTTGGTTCAACACGAAATTGAATTGGATACAACCATACTATTAGCACATCAAGCTAAGTTAAATTGAATCCAAATTACATGCAACAATAGTCAAGTAGGATTATGACAAATTGTTGGTAATAGGTTTCATACAACCTATGGAAGAGGCTACTTAGTTGTCACTGATTATTGTAGTACCAAAGAAAAATGGGAAGCTTAAAATTTGTATGTAGCAACCAAGAAGGACCCTTTCCCATTACCATTTATAGATGAGGCTTTAGTTTACTCGGTAAACAAACCATAAGTTTCAAGGAAAACAACTAGGTGGTTATTGTTGTTTTAACCTATGATTACACAATACAAGCCAAACAATTGAATCATGTAGTTGCAAATGTTTTATCTAAATTGTCAAAGGTCACAAAACCCTCAGGAATCTTAGAATAAACCATAGATGTTAGTTTATTTTTCATAGGACTAGAATGGTTGAATGATGTCGGGTCCAAATTCTTTAAGGTGTACCACTAAGGACAAAAAAAACCTAGTTCGTTTTTGTCTTATATAAATGTATTTGAAGACTATGGTTTAAAATGCCATTATTTTCAATATGTTTTAACTATGTTACTATTATCATGTTAACATCCACCCCATGGTCATTGTTTTATATATATAATTTTATTTTATTTTTTTGGAGCAAATTGACCAAGTGTTGTTAACAACAATGGGTTTTGAATGCTTTAGATATTTTTAAACTATTTATTGTCATTGATGAGAATGGGTTTTTGAAATAAACTAAAACTCAATTTCAAGCACTTTAATTAGCTTCCTTAAAACAAATTATTATCATAAATGATAACGGGGTTTTTTTTCATAATTATTTATTTTCAAGGTGTGCTAATTTTTCACAACATACATATATAGTATTGTTGACAACAATGGGGGGGGGGGATAACACTCATCCCATGACAACATTTTTATAATTACTTAACATTATTAATGAAAATGATATTCTAAACAAAATTTTAAGAATTATTTTGGTCCCATCATCATATTTTCCTCTATAATCACATTATTCATCATTATTATATGACATTCAAGTTTGAAATACTATTTGGACAACAAATGAAGATGGATATAAATGAATTTCATCTAATGATTTATTAATTTAATCCAACTCATAATTGAAATTCATGCATGCAAAAATGACATTCATCCATATGAAATCATTCATCTATGGACACATTCATCCATGTATGTGGACTAAAATCACATTAAGCTTTAAATTACAAGTTCAAAGTTCCAAGGTTAGGGTTTACACTCATGCACAAGTCATCTTTTTATGGCAACAATACATACAAGCAAAATTCATCTAATGTGCATTGAAAATTATGTTCAATTGGTGCAAATTTCATGTGTTGAGTCCTAATTGAAAGAAATTTGGTCAAGAGGGCAACCTTCTTTTCCAATTCAGCATGATCATCAAGTTTGATAATGTCACCTTCTTTTGTTAACTTTTACACGCAAATTTTATCTTAACATGTTGTAAGTGCAAATTTTCGATATTTTACATAGCTAGTTGTGTTTACCATTTTAATTAAATATGTGTCATGACATGTTTAAAGTGCAATATATCATGAAAATGCAAAATTTGGAAAAATTAGAAGGGAATCTTTATGTTATTTGTCCTTAAAATAGAGTTTTAAAAAATGTAATGCGGTTGATTTATAGGTAGAACACATGAACATCCCATAAAATGGATTGGTTGAATGTCAAGCAAGGGGATAGATAGTGAGTATTATGTGGGATTAGGCTTACCTTAATTTTTTGTATCTTTTTTTTGGCTTCATTTATAGTTGCACAAATGTCATAGGCAAATCACCTTTTTCTTATCAAAATAGTTAAGGAAAACAAATTTGAATTGAAAATTATCCATGATAAAGAATGTTACATAATTTCTTAAGTTCTTCATATGGTTTCATGCAAGTCACAAAAATTGCATCTAAAATGATCAATTTAATTTGTAGTTCAAAATTGATGAACAAGAAAAAATAAAATTCTTCAACAATACAAAATGTTTGTATTTAGACAATATGGGATGTACATAGTACTCTAACAAGTTACCGTTGATCCATTATAAATGTTTTTTGTGGAACATATATTAAACATATTCTTATTGAATCTCTCCTTCCTTGCTTTTGATTATCACCTTTTAATGGTGCCCTTCTTTTGTAACATGCTTAAATTCCATAAATGCTTGAAAATATCAACAAGGCATGGACATCAAGGAAATCAAAGATACAATATTTAGAATTCTCCATATAAAAGCCTCAAATTTACCAAGTTCTAGTAAGATCCCTTAATAGATGCATGTGCATATATAGGCACATGAAACATAGGTGATACCTTACTTCATTTTTGTCACATTCCCATACACCCTTTGGTACATCATTTTTTTTAAAAGATTAAAATGGTGACATCACAATGCTTTGTTTTTGAACTCACTTGACTCAAGCTTGTTGGGCTCTCCAATCTTGCATCAAACAAAGTTATGTCCTCACAAAAACCTTGCACAACAATGGAACCACTAATTTGACATCAATTGGCTAGTAGGTCATTGAAAATATTATCAACTCTATAACTTATATTTCCACTCTACTATGAACCATCGTAGATCAAAAGGTCTATGAGCTATATTATGTTGAATCGAATTGGGACTTATGGTGATAATATGATATATCAAAGGGTAATTCAAGAAAACATAGACTTATGTGGCCTTCAAGCTCACCCACATTAAAATCTTCAAAAGGTAGTTCTTTAGGTGGGGAGATATTCCATATTTTGCAAACACCTTCTCTAGTTATATCCTTAGTTATCTATTCAATCAATTAGCCTTTTATACTTAGTGGAGAAAGTGAATTCTATTTTTTGTTCACTTTATTCACATGATGGAAAGAACCTTAACTAGATTAAAAAGAGAAGAAAAATTCATATAACATGCCCTCCCAATTTAAATATCCTTCCGGTTGAAAATAATATGTCAATATTATCCACAATATATTGCCCATGATGAATGACATGATCAACTTGTTATGGGGGAAAAGTAGCCCAACACTCCATAGTGATCAAGATTCTTCATAATGTAAGAATGCATAACCAACTCCAAGCATACCAAGGTTCTAAGCTTATTAATGACATTAACATTGTTAAGAACTTGATACAAATTTTCTTTATGAAATAGGCAAAATACCTGAGTATGAATGGACACATGAACTTCTTTGAAAATGTATAACACTTCTTTCACCTAAAGAGATACATCTACCATAGAAAAATAGTCACGTTCCACTCCATATAACTTTAAACTCAAATAATTTGGATGTATTACAAGTGTAATTTTCTAGGTTTTGAACCAAATTGTTAATTTTGATTATGATGTGGTACTAGTCTTACAAATGAATGACCCATTGTTATTTATTGAATGATACAATTGGAAGGATATTTGGAACCACAAACACAATCTTCATCATACCAAAGTTTCAACAATTACTTATGGATCAAAAATTCTAAAAAACAAATTTCATACACATTGTTTTTCAACTTTGGGTGATGATCTTTTGACAAACATTGAAAACTCTAGTTTATAAACAATTCAAAAGTTGTACACCTTCAAGTAGTAAGTTATGCACTTTCAATGATGCACTCTCAACCCTCCTCAAGAGACTCAAATGTTAGTCTAAGATGAAAATAACGGAAGAGTAGGAAGTTGGAGCACGCTCCTTGGTTCATAGCACTTCGGGGGTAGAGGGGCATGTAGGAGCTCCGAGATGGGACTAGGAAGACTAACAAGGACTTCAATCATTCACACAAACCTGCACAAACCAAATAACAAGTTAGTTAATGCATAGTTGAAACATTTTTGGTGCACGGACGAGCCATGGGCAAATTCGGACTCAGAAGACTCACCACGGCCCAAACTTGGGGGAAGCCACCACCTTCCCCGTTATAGTATGCTTTGTGCCTGGCCATGAGGCCAACATCTAAATGGCATTTTGTTTCAGGACTCTCACATGGGAGTCCCAAAATTCTCAAAGTTGGAATTCTCACAACTTTGGAGGCCCATAATTTTACGTGAAGACCTCTAATTGAGATGAGGTCTAAAGCAAAGTTATAGCCCTTGTCAAGAGCTTTCTAACAGTATGTGGCACACCACCTGCACATAAGAAAATCGAGGCGATTTTTGACCTTTTTTTTGGCCATAACTTGTGTTTTAAATGTCCAAATGGGTGATGCGAGCCCATTTTAGATATTTACATTCCAAAAACTTGCCAATTATATAAGGAACATCTCAATCCAATGAATTCTGACCCTTGTAATCACCCTTTGAAAATTTAGGAGTCCATTGGGATTTCAATTTCCCAAAATGGGGGTTCATTTGGGGGTGTGGGGGTTCATTCCCTCCTTCTCTTGCACTCCTGGGAACATGAAATGTGACTCTCGGGCTCACTTTTGGCTTGCATTTTCACAAGCCCTCGCCTTGGTCGCGAGCCTAAAACTAGGGTTGTGACATTCAAACAATTAATTCCTTATTGTTGAACAAACACAAGTTTTTCAATTTTCATTTAAAAAATTATTTTTGAGTTAACATTCAATTTTAATCAATTGCATATTTTCCAAGTTAAAACCTTATAATGTTGTCCCTTCATGATTTATGAAAAGAGTTTCAAGGTCTATCATAAGCAAAACACATACCAACATGCTTATATAAGTTTTTTGCTTGGATTAAGGCAAGTTTGTGTCAAACACAATATATTCCATTTGTGGATTATCATCTACATTGATCTCCATGTAAACAAGGCATCACAAACACGTTGGCCTTGCCAATAGATAAGATGTCACTTGCACATTTTCCTACTATGTCCACATTCTAAACACCAAAAAAATTTGTTCCAATCTAAATAGTCTAAGTTCACTTTCACCAAAGAAATTAATTCACTTAATGTGAAACCAATTTTAATAAGGTAGAACTTCCAAAAGTTGAATCCAATATGTCCTTGCGGGGGTAGGGCCCAAAAATCACAATTTCATGCATGTATCTTGTGAAACAAAATGAAAGAACAAAGGTCAACCATAAAGAAAGTTAAACATGTTTAAATTAACATGGTTAGAGATGAATTTTGTAACCAATTTTGTAGTTTCAGATTAATCATGGAGAGAGAAAGGCCAAAAACACACCTTAGGTATGAATCCTTAGTGCATAGTAAGTGGGTTTACAATGAAATCAAACTTTTTTGTCCACTCATTGCTATAATTTGATACCTTCATTGTTACAACTCAATCTATCACATTTAAAAAGAAAAAATAAAATTGAACATCAATAAAATGTACAAGATATAAAACTTATACAATAAAAATAACCATAAGTATCTTTGCATTTATTGTTACATTTATGAAAAACAAATACAAGTATGCCCAATCATTTACATAAAAAATGTGGAGCTAATGTTTTGGTGAAATTGGTTGCAAGGAATGCATAACTATTAAAATAATGGTACATCCATGGAGCAAGGGGAAAGGAAGGTGGTTTTATCTTAATGCCTAGAGAGTTCTTGTCTAATCAACCAAATTTCAAATGCTCCACCAACACACAAAATAACCCAAATGTAAAATCCTTGCATTTGAACCATTGGTGGTACCCAAAATGGCCTCTTATGAAAACTATAATTCGGCATAGACAAATTAGTTGCCAACTTTCTTGAAATTTGTGATTAATCATGATGATGTCAACAAACGTTCCAAAATGTAATAAACCCAAATGCCATTGATAGATCTAAAGGAAGAGAAAAAAATATTGTGATTCACAAAAAGTGATGAAGAATTTCCAAAATTTTCACATTTGCAAATTGATTTTTGAACCCTAATTATTGAACATTCCAAAATTAAATTTCTTCATGCATCTTCATTTTGTATGTGTGACAAAAATATATAATGGGTAAAAAGAAAAAGTCATCATGCCTTCATTGGTTTGTTATGATTTCAAACAACCAAATTGATTATCATGCCTTTACGGTCTACTAATGACATGAAGTTTTTTCCATTTTCCATGAATGGAATAAGTATCCATTATAGTATCATTGCAATAAACAACTTTTCAAATTCTAAAACTTTTGAAGATGAAAACCAAAATGCAAGGAGCAATGTTGTGCCACTTTGTTTTAACCAAAGTTTTTTCCATTCCTTGGGGTGTTATCATTTATAAAAAAAATCTAAAGAAAGAGTAGACTATGAAAACTTATAAATAAAATATTATATATTCATATATGATACATATAAAATACATTATGCATAAGCACTTGACCACATGCCCATCCACCATAGGCAAACATTAAGCATGAACAACGAATTGAAGGTGGCATTGGTCTCGACCTAGTTGTAGGACAATGTTTAACAAGAAAAATGTTTTTCAATTTTTTATTATATTTGGTATATGAATAACATTTAAATATTTTTTTACACAATATTTCAAGAAAAAAAAATTTAATTATTAAATATTCCACTTTCAATTAAAGGATTCAAGTTTTGATTTTTTTCCCTTCCATCAACAAAATGGATGAAAAAGAAAAAAAAACTATGTGCAACTTCTTAAATTAGATGTTTAAAGGAGATAGGGACTTTTCCTTAGGGAAGGAGACAAAATGGTACACCCAACACATGTTCCCATGGGGGAGAAGGAGAACAACTTCCCAAGAGAATGGGAAGTTGTTTCGCTAAGCAACTTTCCTTGGGGAGAAAAGGGACTAAGTTGATTTGAAAAAACAACTTCTTGAATGTTTAATGAAAATAAAATAAAAAATAACTTTTTTTTTTGGGTCCAAATCAAATGTTTTTTTATATCATTGGAAAGTTTTCAAAACCTGAATATGTAAAATGATTTTATATTCTTGATTTGAGGCTATAAATTAAAAGTTATGATGAAAAAAAATTTTAAACATAATTTTTTCAAGTCTCCTCTTTCTTTCAAGGTAAAAAAAAAAGAACTAAGTTGCCTAGAGAGAAGGGGAGTTGTTTTCTTTTTTGGAGAAAATTGAATTTAATTATCATTATGTTATTTGAAAAACATTTTTTTTCAAAAAACAAGCTCCCAAACGTTTGAGAATTTTTCTCAAGAAACACACATTGTTCAAATCAAACATTGTAAGGTAAATTGACCAGTAATCGAACACTTAAGTATTCAAATCTGGCCAGATCTTAGGGAGGGCTTAGTTGTTTTTTATGTTTAAACAAAACTTGTCCCTTTTTTACCGATGCATTTAACTCATTAAAAATTGTCAAAAATAAAATAAAATTGAAAAATTTACGATTCCCTCAATAGAGGTGATAAAAAATTTAACAAAAATAAATCATTGAATGTTACAAAATTCAGTTTTTAAACACTTAAATTTTTTCTTGTATGTTTATTGTTTACAATTTTACGTCCATTTGAGACTATAAAGTCCATTAGACGAAAGGTAGATCATGGAGGATAGATTGTCCTCTAAAATTGGTTGTCGGAACCCTAGCTTTGGGCTCGCGACCATGGCAAAGGGGTTACAAGGTTGCGGGCCAAAAGGAAGCTCGGGAGTCAAGGCAAAACGAAGCCCGGGAGTCACATCACACACTTTCGGGAATGTAAGAAAGTGTGAGGGAGTATGAGGGAGTGAACCCTCACACTCCTAAGACAACTCCCACTTTGGGAGATGGAGTCCCAGTGGACTTCCAAAACTTCAAAGAACCATTTCAGGGGTCAAAACTCAATGGCTTGTGATGTTATTTATATCATTGGAAAGCTCCTGGAACTTAGATGTCTGAAATGGGGCTGCATTGCTCATTTGGACATTTGAGACACAAGTTATGGCCAAAAGAAGGGCCGGGAGTCAAATTGCCAATTTGACTCCCGACCACAAAAAGTCGGGAATCGACCCGATTTACTTGGCTGCAGGGAGCATGCGACATACTGTTGAAAAGCTCTCGATGAGAGCTACAACTTTGCTTTAGACCGCATTGCAATCCGAGGTCTGCTCGCAAAGTTATGGGGCTCCAAAGTCACGAAAGTCCCATTTGGCACGATTTCGAGACTCTCACTTGAGAGTCCCAAGAGAGAAAAACCATTTGGATGTAGGCTCCATGGCCAGCCACAGAGTATACTATAAGGGGGATGGTGGTGGCTTCCCCCAAGTCCGGGCCGTGGTGAGTTTAGTGAGTCCGTGTTGCCCGTGGTTCGTCCTAACACCAAGGGTGCTCCAACTATGCACTAACCATTTTGTGTGGGTTGTGTGCAGGCCCATGTGAATGAGTGAAGCTTGTTAACTCTTCCTAGTCCGATCTCGGAGCTCTAACACGCCTTTCAACCCCTCAAAATGTTGTGAGCTAAGGAGCGTGCCCTGATTCCTCCCTCTTCCGCTATGTTCTATTTGGATTCACATTTGAGTCCTTCAAGGAGTTAGGAGTGTGTCACTGGTAGCATGCCACAAATTTGGCCAGGGCAACCGTGTTCGTAGTCTGCATGAGTTTAGCAAGAGTGTTCGTGTGGGTGAAGGGCAAGGTCGAACAAAAACATTCCTTAATTTTTTGTGTATTTGGACAGACAAGGAGCAAATGCTCTTCATCCTCTACCTTCTCCAAGTCATAGCCTCGACAAAGCCTCTTTGTGTATGGCACGCCTTTCCACGCACTTAACACTGCTTCAAGCTGCATGTTGCCACACCAAAATTGGGCCAAAGCTTTTCGCAGTTGAACATAGTTAATGTCACACAAATAATTTTTGCTCTCATACAACATACCCTTGAAGCACAAGTATCTTGTTTGCATGTTGGTCTTAATCTCGTGGTTGGTAAAAAGCTTTTCAATGAAAGCCAGTCGCATATTATCCTTCACCTTTTTTACATTCAACATTGTGTGACGAAAACCTAGAAGGGATGGGCCAACTTCTTGGTTGATTGGGCCTTTCGTCGTAAATCTACCACCAACCGACTACACTAGTTGTAGCATGGCCAGCTTAGCCATTTGAGCTCCCACTCGTACGTTGTGCGCGTTGCAACAAAGTACTTTGCTCGCTACCTAACCTCTTGCCCTTGCTAGACGAGTCGGATGTATGTGCGTTGTCCCAGGAACTGTTCCCATGGTCAGTTGAACAATTCCCACCTGGAGCACACAGGTCGTTGTAAGTTGAAGTGCTGTTTCCAGTGGTGATTGAGCCGAAGGCAAAAAACTTGCCACTTCTTGGGGCTGATTCTAGAGTAGCCATTTTTTCACAGATCCAACCCAACATTTCTTTCCCACAATAAGCATAGCAAGCTAGGCTTCCCATGCCTTTCCTAAGATGCGATCTTTAGTGACTGTGTTCACACGGTTATAGTACAACAATGTTTGTCCCCATGCAAAGTGTTCAAAGGGGAATTTGTCGAATTCTGCCAGCATGATGGACGTGCTGGTTATTTTTCGCACCCCGAGTAGGGATTTGAGGAACCCTCGGTACACTACTTCAATAGCCTTTATTTTTTTGGAGTCCATCCAAACCTCATAGGCGTAACTTGCTATGGAACGCACCAACGTGTTGAAGAGGTCACAGTGTAATTTAACGTCCATAATATGCAGTTCCGCATAGCGGCGGTTTAGTGCGAATAACGAACGCCTACTAGCAGCTACTAGATGTTCCATTGCATTATCCATGTTCGGGGTGGTCTTGAGCAAGATCTCGAAGTATTTGAAGGTTTGCACACGCTCAATAATGTCACTTTCAAACACAAACTCTTAGCATGGGTCAGCATAATTAAACACCATGACTTTAATTTTTTTCATGTTCACTGTAAATCCACGTTCAGCACAAAACTGCTAGAGTGCGTATAACTGTTGTTGTAGTTTCACCTCTAACTTTGATGTCAGAGCAAGGTCATTTGTAAAAAACAACAACCATACATGCACATTTGCTAGGGCCGGTGCATTGCATTCTTTGTTGTTTAAGCGCCCTTCTAGGGCATCTAAATATAGCCTAAACAATATAGGGCTGAGAAGACAACCTTGTTTCACACCTTGCTGGCACCTGAAGTTGGAGGTGACACCTTCACTTGGGTGGTTGATGCGTACGGTATCCTTGGCATACATCGCCTATAGGCATTACAAGAAGTGTCCCTCCACCCCAAGGCTAGCCAACACCTGCCACAATATTTCACGTAGCACAATATCGAACGCCTTTTTTAAATCCACAAAGTAGTAATAGAGTGGCTTTTTTTTTGCTTTGCTTTGTTCTATCAGAGTTCGCAATATGAGGTTAGTAGTGTGGTAATTTTTTCGAAACCCAGCTTGACCTTTGGCACGCAACCCATGTTGTTGAACCCACTCGTTTAACCTTTTGTCAAGGATCATAACAAACAACTTTGCTAGGATAAGCCTAATCGTTATCCCCCTGTAGTTGTCAAATTTGGAGGCATCGCCCCCTTTAAAAATCATGTGGGTGGTCCCAATGGAAAGGGCTTCTGGAAAGCCTTCCACTAGAAAGCAATTGAACGTTGTCAATAGTGGCATGTGTACTAATTATCCCGCATCCAAAATGAACTTAGCTTTCATACCATCTAAACTAGCAGGCTTGTTCCTTTGAAGTTTTTTTAGTGCCTGAAGTAGCTCAGCAAATGTGATACTTGTGTTTAGGGTGTGGCTAGGTGGAGGTTCGGTCACTTGAGTTGTTGAGTGATTAATTCGCAGCTATATGGGTGATAGAGATTGGCCAACTAGCACGCGGAAGCCTTCCAAAAACGTAACTGCACTAATCTTGTCCACAACGAGTGCCTTTGGCCGGTACTTTTTCTAGAATGAAAGCACATCCACCTTAGCAAACGCACACATATGTTGAGCTCTTGTAGTTTCCTAAAAAAATCTTTTCCTTTTTAATAAAATTTTGAGTTTATTTTCTTAATGTTTAGCGGCGTGTGAGTTAGGGTTGGCTTTCAGCCAGAGCCTTAGTTCATGTTTCACTATACGGCAGTCAATGTTAAACTAAGGTTTATGGCAGTGTTTCTTTCTACGGCTCCCTCCCGAAGGCTTGTTGCCAAAATTGGACTTTATTGTAGCACCCACACATTACTACAATAAGTCAGTTAATTCATCTACCCCCAGATGCCCAATCAAGTCAGCAACCCATAGGTTTCCAAGACTCGTTGTTAGGGCAAGTTGGTACTCTTCAACTTTTAATTTATCATAGTTAAACCTCGGTAAGAATTTTTTTTGTTGCCATCGTATGTTGTGGTTCAACAAAATTGCAATAAATGTTCAACCGTAGGTGCAATGGCCTATGGTTAAAGTCTCCTCCCATCGCATGGTAGCGGGTGTCATCTATTATCATTTCGAGGTGTGTAGCAGCTTGCCAAACTGCAGGTGATCCAACAATATAATTGATAGTGCTATGCCCCCCATTTGCCAAACAAATGAACTCCCTTGATTTGTCGCTAAGTGTTTGGCCATTGAGGATGAGCAACCCAACGTCACAGCATAGGTCCAGGAGCTCGCGACCCTAGCCACTAACACTAGCGTCACGGTTTTATCACGTAGCCATAGCGCTTGGTTGCTTCGTCTCAGCAAGCTTAGGCGCTTGTAACAGTTCACAAAGGTCGCTAGTGTTAATGGTATTTGGTAGTGCTGTAGTACGCGCATTAAAATCCCCTCCCAATAGTATTATGCCCTCTAGAGTTTGAATTTCAACAATATCTGCTACCATGTTTTGGAATAGGGATTCGCTCTTGTGTTTGGAGCCAATATGGGCAATGTACACCACGTAGACAAACAAGTCAGGGACAACACCCTTGTTAACCCATAGCCATAGATAAAAATTGTGGCTTCCCTCTTTACACTGTGATAGGTTTAATTTAAGGTGACTACGAAAGTAAGCAACAACCCCCCATTATGTTTTATCGCTTTTATATTTCCCAACTGCATAGTGCATGCTATTGCAAGTGAGTTAAACCCTTTAACATGTGACAAATGTTGGCTTGGGAAGTGTCAAGTTTCGATTAATAAAACAAGGTCAGCACCCTGAAACAACTTTAATATTTGTAACCTCGTTTCCAGTTTATTTACACCACCCTTGTGCATGTTTCATAATACTGTTCATAAGTTTCTCTAGTCCTCGCACCCTTAGATAAAGGAGATTGGACAAATTTGAATGTTGTTAACGATGTTGTTAAAAATGTTGCTCTATTCTTAACATTCAAAAGTCAATTTTCAAATATTTATAAAGTTCCTTGTATGTTGCTCTATTATTATTAGAGTTCAAAGATGATTTCTAAAACCACAAGTGACTCTCTTATAGCACTTTAAATCGTTTAAAATGAATAAAAAATAAGAAAGTTATGAGATTTGAAAATAGGAGGGGTTAAATTAAGAAAAATAAAAAAATCAGAAATAAAAATTTCAGCATCTCTTCAAAATATTGCATAGGAAAAATAATTAAAATATTAATCATTGTGGGAAAACAAGCGAAAAATTTCAAATTTTTTTTTCTTGTTGAGCATTGTTGTATCCAGATGATGTCACATTCAATTTGCTGCTTCAATCTGTTCCTTCCCCTCTCTCTTGCGCGCGCGCGCTCTGGAGTGCTAGCTTTCTTCCTTCTTTTTAACAGAATTCGTGCCAATTGCTCACATTGCACGCTCGCGAGAACTGGATTTGCGAGCTTCGTCGTCGCCATTTCTGTTTGTTGAGGTCAGTAAGTAGCGTCGCTCAAAATGAAATCCACTCTCTGTTTTGGGTCTTTCTTCGGCATCTGTTCTGCTGCTGCGTCCTGTGTGATTGTTTGTGTGTTTTGTTTTGCAGCATCCCTTTTGATTTCCCAAAACCATTCCACTCCCGGCACGTACGTTTGTACGTGTGATTGTGTGTTTCTATCGCGTTTATATCCTACTATGTTAATGCATGAGACTTGTGATATTTTCTTGGGCTTGTGAACTTCCAGCTGGTTTTGCGTGCTCTGCTTTCTGTTTTTCTCGCTTGTTGGAGATTTAGGGTTTGGTTTCCTGTCTCTTCCGTTCGGGATTTCTTCTGTCCTCTTTTGTGTTTAGTGTGAGGAGCCTTGACTCGGAGACGGTGGTGTAGCAAGAGCCAAGTTTCCAGCTGCTGACACATTTCGCTCTTGTACCCTTTTTTGGTTTCTTAGGGTTTGAGCCCATTTCCTTTTTTTCACGCTGATGCTCTTGCCCGGTGCTTTGCAGTGTCTGCATTCTTCACAGGCTTTTCTGGAAAAAAAATTCTCACGATTCTGGACAATTGTTGGACTTGCAGGATCATGTTGTTATTCACATTATTGCATTGAATGAATGCAGGGACTGGTTGATCGAGCTGAGGGATGAGTCATGGGTGATTCAAACCTAGCAAAAGATGTAAAACAAGGAGCCACTCAAAAAAAGGTACAGAGATTGAATTCTTTATTGTTTGGTGTAGATCTTGCTTTTAGTAAAGGCGACACGCAGACTGCCCTTGGCCTTGGACTGCGCCTACTTGGATTCCTCGAGAGCGAGTGTCAGACTGCAGAGGATGTGGTCTATGTGGAGCCAATAAAGAGACAGGTGGTGCAGAAGCTTAATGCGGCAACACTGATTGACAGGTGTGTTAGCTCTACTGCCGATTGCTGTTGAAAGTAGCTTCTTTTTTTCTGGCCTGGTTTATAATGTTACAGAAAGAGAGAGCATAACTTCAATTTTCTTCACAGTCAGCGGTCTATTCAAACCTGAGACCAGCTTTGAATGGGTCCTATTTGTCACCAGCACTAGGAATGAGGAAAGAACCATAGGGGACAGTGTATCTACTGGTGTCATGGACTGACAGTACTGCTAGGTGTCGTGTGACAAGTTAGGGCTGAAATGAGATCTGCAACAATGATAGTGATCCAAAGAGGAAATCCACATATGATGTCATTGCAGGGCTTGAGAAGCACAAAAGAATTGGTCAATGATGTCAGGTGTGAAAATTGGTCTACATACATACAATGGGTTTTTTTGTATTCAAGAGATCATCAAAGCTGGTGTGACTTAGGTGTAACAATATGTAACAGGCGCCAAGCATTGGATCAAGCAGGAGCTCCAGCAGATTTCAAGTTTAAGCATCACAGGCCTGTTGACATTGAGAAGATCAAGACCTCAAAATACTACTCTGGTCCTATCCAAAGGGCACAATTGGCTAATCTTACAGTAAGTACACCTTCATGCTGCCTGTAGCTAGAGCCCTCTAAAGACTTGTTAGGAGTCTCTATGAAGACAGAATGTCTCCTGCAAATGTCAGGTTTTATCTCTTGCCTTTCTCATAGGGACTATCATTTGGAAAGTTGCAACTATTGGAATTGATTCCTCTCAACTATCTGCTAAACTTATATGCTGGATATTCTAAATAGAAGCACGATTTGCTCAGCATGAGCAAAGAAGATGAGGATTTTTATCATGTCTGCATGAATTCACTCAATAATCAACAGCTTTGGAAATCTAGTTCTGATGCATATAATGTTGTTGCAGGCCCTGAGAAGCACACAAAAAGCTTCAAACTCTTCACTGCCAGCTGCAAGCCTTCACACAGCAGGTGCTGCAAACCACCATGGAGTCTGTGAAAGTAAGGTGGAAGCAAATCTTGTAAAGTCTGGTCGAAGTCTCATGCAATCAAAGATTACATCTCTTTATGGCAATGGAAACCAGAAGGTGGTTGAACCTGCTCGGACCCACACAGGTAGTTTTAGGCACTGTCTTCAAGCTGTGATTGTTCTGGATTTCATGTTTGTGACTGGTATCTGGAGCACTACTCTTCCATGCAGGTAGAAATTGCTGATCATGACCCTTGGGACTGAAAAATGTATAGTGAACTGAATTTCTAATGGAAATATCAGCTGATCCTGCATGCAAATCTGAATGAGCATAAATGGGATTTTGGTCCAACTTTCTAAGATCAGGAAGGGAAAATGGGATCTGGTGAGAACTATTCTTTCCCATGAGCTCTTGTTTTACTGACACATTTCTATTCTGTGAATGATACTGCAGAGTTTGGATTGGGCTCTACTCAGCCAGAGCCTGCTCAAAAAGGAAAGAACTCTCTTCCCAGTAGATATGCTAGTGGTCCTTATCGCCCACCACAAATGGAACAGAAAGAGCCTATTTCTCTGTCATCCCCTGAAGCAGGAGAGAAGCACAATCCCTATGGATACAATCGAAAACGACCCCGAAATCCTTATTATGGAACAGATAAATGGTCTGAAAATCCTAAACCAGCTCCTAAGGAGGACACTAGCAGCGATGATGATGCTCAAGAAGCTCTTCCAACAAGCTTTGTTACAGCGAGGCACAAATTGGTAATTTTCTTGGACCGTAGTCAGGTTGTTGTTACCAAAATTTTGACAAGAATATCATTGTCAAATTATGTTGCAGGACACTTTTGGAGGCCCGGCTGCAACAGCTCGGTCCCTTTAGAAGCATGAACTGGTTGTGAGCTATCTGGCATGTGGGATTTCTGGGGTTTTTTTTCTCATTATTCAATATCTCAGATTCTAGGATCTTGTATTTTGGTTTTCTGTTGTGGAGGGTGTCTGCTGCTCAAGTAGCTAATGGAATTTACCTGGCAATGAATGGTCACAACAGATAATTGATGAACTGAAAAAGAATGGGGTCTCTTCAAGTTCATATCAAGGGAATCTCAGCAGCTCAGCACCCCCACGAACTGGTTTAGTTAAAAGTCTAGGTATGCCACGTCGTGGTGTACGGGGGTCGTTTGTGCCTCCAGTTCGGGGGGCGAATGGAAGTTCTGTTGTGGGCGCAGTTGGTACACCTCGCACACAAGCTGGTGCTGACAATTGCCAGGAAGATTCAACTCGAAAATGGTGAGTTTTCAAATGCACACTATATTGTGGGTGCAGTATCACATCCAGTTGAAACTAGGGTTATGTGATTAATGAGTGTGTTGTTCCTCTAAAAATGGTGTGTACATAGCTTCATTTCCTTTTCTGTGCACCTGTATGACCAGTGAAGATAGATGCTCTTTGTGGCTTTCCTGAAGTTGCTAAGGCATTCATTGCTAGAAGGAGTTGGTTAAGGCTTTTCTTACCTGTCCATGAGAAGCCAAGGCAATGGGGAATGTTTTCAGGCAAACAGTAAATCTACTCAGAGATGAAGTCAGCAGTGTCTCCTTAAGAGGGAAGAATAAGAGGACAGGAATGAAAGACATCTACTGAAGGTCTTGGGGTACAGCATGGAGTTGCTGGCAGGTCCAGATGGACAACTCCCAGATCGACTACGGAATTTGGAACCTAAACTTCTAGAACATGTGAGCAATGAAATCATGGATCAAGATCCAGCTGTTCACTGGGATGACATTGGTAAGTTGCCTTTGCTTCATGAGAACCATACTTGTTACAACTTGAATAAGTTAGACACATGAATGAATTTTTCATTGGTTAAATTTTTTTCAATCCAAGATGGAAAGACAGGAGAGTGTGCATAACTCTTGCTTGACTACCACATGGTACATTTATTTTCAGAAGGCAATAAGTTGATAGGAATTGTACTCATCAGTGAGATTGGAACCTAGCTCATATGTTGATGTCTTAGACTGTTGGAGTTGCCTGCTTGAACATTGAACTGATACTGAGTTCAACTTATTGGAAACTGCAGCTGGATTGGAACATGCTAAGAAGTGTGTTACAGAGATGGTCATTTGGCCTCTCCTACGCCCAGACATCTTCCAAGGTTGCCGAGCTCCAGGCAAGGGCCTTCTACTTTTTGGCCCTCCTGTAAGTCTACCATTCAATCCACATACTTATCTTGATCAGGATTGCACAAACTTTTTTTCTTCTGAGGGTGCAGCATGATGGTAGACAGAAGTTCATAGGTTACTTAAGAATGGTCTTGAACTGAACTGTGAGTTAGGCAAATCTTCCTGTATGTTATACAGCTGTGCTTGTTCAGTATCCATTCTCTGCTCTCTCTGTCCTGATGATGAGCTAGCTATAAGCCCTATTGACGTGGTCCTCTTTCTTGCTGGAAATTGGAGACAACACTTTTGCTGAATGCTATATTTGTCTTGGAGTACCAGGGTACAGGCAAGACTATGATTGGGAAAGCAATTGCTGGTGAAGCAAAGGCAACCTTCTTCTCCATATCTGCAAGTTCTTTGACAAGTAAATGGGTAAGGTTGTCAACAGACTTTGATGTAACAGGCTGCATTGAGTGGTAACAGAAATGAACATCTGCCAATGACATGTTTGGGGAATTGCTTGACCTCAAATTTTGTGGCTCAAGGCAATTTCACCATATAAAACTGTTAAAAGGTTATATCGTGTCAGTGATTAAATGGATGGATTATCTTTCAACTGTTTTCTGTTGACAATAGATCTTATGTTGACAAGTGTATTTCTCTTAGGTAGTGATGCTTTATCACAAGGACAGCAAGTGCCTTCAGTGGATTTAAGTCTTGGTTCACTTGGTGGTGTGTTTAGTTTTGTGTCAATGAACCATTCTGCATCTTCATAGAACGTGTTGTTTGACTGAGCAAGCTACATTAGGAAGAGCTCTAATTAATGTGAAGTCACATTGCTGATGTCAATTGCATTCCTTGGAACTTCTACAGATTGGTGAAGGTGAGAAACTTGTCAGGGCACTGTTTGGTGTTGCAAGTTGTCGGCAGCCAGCTGTCATTTTCGTTGATGAAATCGACTCTCTTTTGTCCCAGGTAGGTGAATATGCCAGGAATGATATGGGAACATGGAGTTCTCCAAATGTGGGGATGCAATGTCCTTGAATTCTCCTGTAACTTCTGGGTCAATGTTTGTGGGGATTTTCCCAGTAGTTTCAGCAATGGCTCTCAGACAAATGTCCTTCAGTGACAAGGTCCTTTTGTGTAGTCAGAACAATTAGAATGTTGGTTCAGCACTCAAGACAGGAAATTTTGTGTGTGTTTGTGCAGCGAAAGGCTGAGGGAGAGCATGAATCCAGTAGAAGGATTAAGACACAGTTCTTAATTGAAATGGAAGGCTGTGGGAGTGGATCAGAGCAAATTCTTCTTATTGGTGTGTACCCATTCTCCTATGCATTACTTCACTTTGTTTTGACAGTGTGGATTGTAACCATGCACAATGCTCATGTCAACAGTTCTACAAGACCTTTCTGTGTTAAAAGTGCAAACCAGTTGGCTGAATATAAGAGGTCCTTAAGCAAGACCTTTGGGCCAATCAAGTTCTTTCATCATGTCCTTTCCCTTCTCTCCTATCCTCTTACAGCTTCCTCCATGGCATCTTTTTCAGCCAAAGCATGACAACTATCTATGTGTATTTCATGGCCCAAGGATTTGCCTCACAAGATCAGGCTACAGTATATATCTCCTCACAACTAAGTTGGATGCTTAGTTTTTGTTGGCAGGAGCGACAAACAGACCTCAGGAGCTTGATGAGGCAGCCCGTAGGCGGCTTTCAAAGAGGCTCTACATTCCACTGCCTTCTGCTGGTATGAGTCTCAGATCAACTCTGGTAGTATCTGAATGTAGGTGCATAGTAGTAGTGTAGTTGAGGTGTCCTTGCATACAGCCAAACAAGGAGAGTTTACATTTGTAGACCAAAATACTCATGGTGTTCTTCAATCTATGTCAACAGCATGTTGAATGTTCTAATCAAAAAAATTTCTTCCTTCCTGTGCATGGCTCCAGCTGCAAGGGCCTGGATTGTTCGCAATCTACTGGGGAAAGATGGACTCTTATCACTCACAGATGCAGAAATTGAATCTATCTGTATGACCACTGATGGTATGTATACAGATTAGTCTCTGGTTCATCTATGAGTAAATTAGAGCATGCCATAGAATTTTCTTTCTTCTGAAGAGATGCTTCTAGATGTTCAACTAGCACAGCTTGGCTTTTGCTGGAAAGGTGGAGTTCTGCAAAAGTTCACATGATAAAACAGATGAGAGAGGAGGTACAAAAAGTCATGCAGGAACTCATGTACTTGCAGGTCTGAGATGTACAAGATTAGCAGCAACGTCTTGATGCTTCCATGTGTTGAAGATGACATTCAGTAGTGCTTGGGCCTGATTGACTACATAGCATGTTAAATAGCCAATGCACACTGCTTCTCTACATTAACACCTACAGTAACTGCTTTTGTTAAATTGAGAAGCAGTGTGGAGATTGCAGAAACTACTCATAGAGTTGTTTGACACAGCATTCTAGTATATGCCTCTAGTTGAACAGAGCTAGAGGGAGGTCCATGAGAGGAGAAAATGGACTTTAGATGGATGTTGTGGGTAGCTCTAGATGATTTTGATCTCTCTTCTCATAGAACAACTGTTCTAATTTAGAATGATGGATGTACAGGATATTCTGGTTCTGACATGAAGAATCTAGTGAAGGAGGCATCGATGGGACCACTTCGTGAAGCATTGATGCAAGGTAGAGACATTGGCAATATTAGCAAAGATGAGATGCGACCCATCTCTGTACAGGTCAGTTCAGCACTTCTCAACACAATTTCCCTTCTGAGTTGTAGCTTAGATGCCATCATCCTCCCCACAAGAGTCTTCCTTTCCCTTGTACTTGAAGATGCATAATTCTCCACCAACTGCACCATGCAAAAGTCAAGCTGAAGATCTAAACAAAGCAGATCTATACTAGTAGCTCCTACAGTGCCAACTATGGGCAACAAAACTTTTGATATGTGATGAACTCACAATGGTTAGGTTTGCTTTGTTTCATTTTGCAGGATTTTATGAATGCATTGCAGCAAGTGAGACCTTCAGTCTCTGAGAGTGAGCTGGGACTGTACCAGGACTGGAATCGCCAATTTGGCAGCTTAGCAATATAATCAATAGAATCAGTCCCATTTTGTTGGCCATTCAATCAGGTGAACAAAAAAACCTCACATGAAATCCCAAAATCTAAAACTGCAAATGTAATGTTTGAGAGGTGAGAGAGGCGGAGGGCAGGGGTATGTTAATGTTCTCTATCAATATCTTCTGAGTACCCATTACTTTGCAATCTGTTGTGGTGAATACTGAAACATCAGTGTTCAACCTGCCATAAATGATCTCAGGAACTCATCTCCGATCAGGCATTCGGGTAGTAGGATTTTGAGATGCTCACTGATTACTGACAAATCAGGCATCCAAAGCTCAATGACAATGCAAGGTATGTAATGATGATATCTACTGATCTTGCTTAAATGGCTAACATGAGCAAATATGATACTTAAAGATAGCCTGCAAACAATCCAAAGTTCTGTTGTTAGTTTTTGGTGTCTTTGAGTATAATATTTGCTCATGTATCAAGCCAAATAATAAGTGAAACTAGTTTGGGACTTATTGCTGCCTTGGATGTGGTTATATGTTCAACTCATCGGTAGGCTATGCTAGAGGTCTATCTACTATATATAGATTTCTTTTTTGAGATCTCATGTGGGTATGTGAGTTACTGAGCCAATTCATCACCAGAATCCATGTGGATACATTGAGTTGGTCACCTTGGAAGAGGGTTGGACAACTGCATTGCCCCTGTTCTCTTGTAGTTGGCCACCTTGGAAGAGGGTTGGACAGCTGCATTGTCCTGTTCTCTAGTAGTTGGCCACTGTGGAGGAGGGGGTGGACAACTGTATTGTCCCCTGTTCTTCAGTAGTTGGCCACCTTAGAAGATGGGGTTGGGGAACTGCATTGCCCCTCTGTTCTAGTGGTGGTTGGAGTTCTTGGGGGGAGGGCTGAGCCAACAACTAACTGTATTTGCCTGTTCTTGTGGTGGTTAGAAAGTGAACCACTTTGGAGTAAGTCATTTTGTGTCATCAAATATCATGTGAGTGATCACCTTGGGTGAGGGTTGGACAACGAATTGCCCCTTGGCCCCTGTTCCGGTGGGTAGAAAGTGATTACTTGTGTGGGGTGAAGAGCCAGCCACTGAGTTGGTACTGGCAAACTGAGTGTCTTCCTGTCATTATTTAGCATTAGCTTCAATTTGTGTGCAAATCATTGTGCATCTTTCCAGTAACAACTGTGGAGTAGTGTGTGTGTGTGTGTTACTTTGCTCTGCAGCAGGTAAGGCTATTGTAGAGATAGGACCTAGGAGTGGGGCATAATTTCCAATGTGAGGGCCTGATGCAAGGTGAGAACTGAGCTTGGGTCTGAGCTTTTTGGGGAATGTGCAATAAAATTCCAGTACACCTGAGAGATGGGGGAAAAACCTGTGCACCATGATTGATTGCTGTGTGGGAACCAGACACACACTGGTACTACGGGAAAAACCCAAAAATTATCAAATTGCTCCAAAATACTATAAATATTCCAGGAAAAAATTCATCAAATTGCTCCAAAATATATTACAAATATTCCAGACAAAATTTCATCAAATTGCCCCAAAATATTACAAATATTCCAGGCAAAATTTCATCAAATTGCCCCAAAATATTATAAATATTCCTTGCATGGACCAAATCAAGTATAGACTGATTCCAAATCCAACAGTTTGTGGGTTTAATTTTGGCATCTAAGAGACCTCACTCAAGAGTCTCACCCTTGCCCACCACCATGGTCCACTATTGCTCTTTTGTAATGTTTGCTAAATGTGTGGTGGTGATAGGAGGTTCTTTGTTCTTTATTGCACAATTTGTTTGTCCATTGCCCCCCCCCCTTTTCCCCAAACATAACCCCTACCTACTTGCAGGAGAGACATCATTGTGCAAATATTGTTGTCCTCATCCTTCCTCATGGATCCTTCATGGTGGACGTGGTGGTGGTGGTACATGGTGGTTGTGTACCACACTTAAGGCCTTGACTATGTTCGTCCTATTTAGTTGTCCAAAGCAACGTGGTGCACTACAACATGGTGCACGTCTAGTAGACCATGCCCTAGGACCTGATTCATATGTCTGCGGTAGGTGAATGTCTCGGAGTCTGGAGAGTCTGTTTCTGTTCTTAAACAAAACATTTTTTTATACTTGATTTGTTGAAGACTACAATGAGGATCATCTCATTCGATCCCCCTTTTTTGAACTGTTCAAAGCCTTTGGAGGTCTTATATAAATGGGTATCATTTTGACAACAATGCAATAATGCTCATTTGCTTTAGGGTTAAAAATAAATACAAAAATTATAAATTTCTGTGGGTTTTCTTTACAGTTTGGAAAAGGAAATCTAGATATTCCCTTGATTGAAGATTTAGGGTCGGTTTTCCATGGTTTTTGTCTCCATGAGCAACAAACACAAAATTGAATTGCATGCCAATTGAACTTTTTCCCGCAAACAAATAAGAATTCGAAACCTGAAGCAAACCTATAAGGAACATTTGGCCAAAGAAAGCTTTGGACACAGCCTCAGTTAGAGATGGGTACATGTGTCCTTATTTAGGGTCTCTTAGAGTCAGATCAAGGAAAGAGCCACATAATGTAGGTGTTCCCAATAGTCCCTTGTGAGTCCATCCTGCCCTCAAAAGACATCTCAGGTCTGGACTAAGAGGCCCTAAAGAAGGCCAAGTGTACCCCCTTTTAACTGCAACAATGCTCAACCTTTGTATAGGTACTGAAAAACCTTTAAACTTTGACAAGGAAAAAAGAATTCATATTTTGCAAAACAAAACTTTGCATCATTAATACTGAAAAAAAAAAACCTCATTCCTTGTTAACAAAGATGATGACCCCACCATCAGTTAGGTATAGAGCACCTAATTTGTGTGGCCCATCATGAATGGGTATTTTTGGGAGTTGTTTGGGATTGTGGTAGTTGAGAAAATAGTGCCCATAAGAATTGCCAAAAAATTAAAAAAAAAGGAAATTGTAAACTAGATCACTGAGATAGCACCCAATTGATTTGATTTGATGAAAATTCATTAATTTGGCAATATATTGTTATGCACCTTAGATTTAGCAATTGATCTAAAAAGCCAAAAAGAGTGCTGAAATCAGGGCATGCAACATGGATCAGGATCCAATGTTGTTTTATTTGTTAGTTGTTACCTAATTCATAGGCAGTGAGAGAATACAGAGAGACTGTCATTTGCTCCCAGGCTTGTTTGAATTGTTTGAAGAATCACACATTGGAATCCAAAGAATTGTGAGTGTTGGGTGATGCTAGGCTAGCTAGCACTTGGCCACTTAAAACTTATTATATACTGTATTCATGTCTAGTAACTGGTTGCAATTCTACTGGAATTAAGAGGGGGCAAAAGGTGGAAAAAAAAAGGTTTTGGTCCTCTTGTGAATTTGATACAAGTTTGTATCAAGAAACAAGGGAGGACCTGGACTAATAGCCCTTCCTAAGAACAGCCCATCTATTGAATGACTTGAATGCATAGTCTTTTGTGGTTCTGTGTTTATTGGCCTTGCCTATCAAGGCAAGGATATTGTGTTTAGATTCATTATAGAGTATAGTAGCTTAATGGATTTTGGCCCCTTAGGTAATAGGTTTTATTTTTATATGCGTATTTTTGAAAGATGATATTTTGGCTTGTGTTGAAACTTGAGGATAGTTATTATAGAGTTATAATATCTTGAAGGATTTTGGTTTCTTTTAATGGATTTTTAGAAGATTATATTTTTGCATGGTGAAATATTTGAGTTTCTGTAATTCTTCTTTTGCCTTACGATACTTTTTAATGTAAATGGCAAGGCCACAGTGTGTCACACCGCTTGTTGATACCAGGAATGATTACTTTTGGTTTGCGCATCTTTGGACTTCAGTTTCAGTGTTTAATACTTCCTCTTTTGATTGTGGCTCCATGTTTATTGATGCCTCTTTACAGTAGGTGGGTTTTCTTGGTTTTTTTGTTTGTTGTTGTTGCACATCTTGGTACGTCAGTTTTTGGTTGCAGGTCCAACAATAAGTTTAATAATAGGTGCTGGGGTCAATGTTGGTTTGTAATTTGCAAACACAATGGTTCTGCCTGCTTGTCTGTCTGCCACAAGGAAGAAGAGATCATGAGCACAATCATGGTATAGTCTTTTGGTAGAATTTCAAAAGAATTTATTTTTGGGGATCTGAAGTAATCTTCATTCTAACAACTGATAATACAAATGATGAAGTATAAAATTGATTGGATCAATAGGTAAGCTACCTATTCATCAAATGGCTGCAAAAAAACCATTCAATTGTGTAATAATGCATGCAACTGGGACTAAACGTGGGCAATTGAAAAAATCACATTGTGGATTGCTTGGAGAATTGGTGAAGTGAGAGTGTGTACAGCTGAGAAATTGAATCTTTCATGGAAAAACAAGACATCAGCTTCTCTGAGAATTGGGTAAAGTAAGAAATCAAGTTACAAGAAAGATCCTGAGAACCAGGTGTTGTCCGCAACTGGTAAAACTGGGATCTTACAGACTATGTAGAGAATTGGAGAAAGTTTACTCACATGGGTGCACATGCTGTGATATGCCCATCTTTTAAAACTGCTCATTGCCAAAACCACTTTTGCAAATCACACCAATAAACACAGTTTCATTTTGAAGTTTTGCAAAGTGGAGTTTTGGGTAACCTGAAGCTGAGGAAGCTGCTAGAATGGAGTTTTGCAAAAGGGTTTTGTTGCAAATGTCAGCTTTCTTTGATTACAACATCATTCAGTAAATACTTAAGACACATGTATCATCATCTTCACCTGGTCTCCTCCTCCCTCTATTGCCTAGATTCATGGCGAATTTCAATAATGCCCACAAATCACAGGACTTGAATCCTCTCTTTACTGTACAAGAGACTCAAGAAGGCTAAGGTTGTGTTTTTCTTTCTCAGGTTGCTGCACAAGAAAACCACAAGCCAGCAATTTGTCCAGCTCTTCAAATTCCATACAGTTTGGCAGCACATTCACTTAGGTCACTTGTATTGGGCTCCATACATAATTTTTGTCTGCTACAAAAATTGTCTGAACCAGATGCAAAAGAGTTGCATCTTCGAGAGTTTCACACCTTCTCCTGCCAACCCTAATTGCAATGTCTGCAAGATGATGATGGAGATCTTGCTGCAAAAACTTTCAAATGCTCCTCACCTTGAAGACATGTTCGTACCACAGCAGTGTGCTTCATTGAAAGCAATCAGCCCAAGAAAAAAAGCTCCTCCCAAGGGATCCACCAGGCATAAAAATTTCCAATACTGTGAGAAAATTGGATTGCGGGTGTAGCCAGATCCCCAGCTTCCTTCCCTGCTTTCATCACCGCTACTAGAATTGTGGGAAAATGAGTGAAAACTCAGAAGCTGTCACATAAGGTCATGGCATGTCAGCAGGAGCAGAGTACACATGGAATGGAAATTTCCGCTCTTTGGATTGAACACAATGCAGGCCCAGTAAGGAAGCCACAGAAGCAGATCATAGTGCACATCACCCAGTCTGAGCTTTTGATGATGATGAGGAATCCAAACATCCAGAGAAGCTGGGGGTATGATGTGGAGTTTGAAGCAAGCACAAGAAAGCCAGGGAGTAATTTGTGGGTTGGTGGAGAAGGAAAGCTCAAAGACTGTGAAGTTCAATGGAGCTGGTGCAAGAAAAGACAGGACTAGTCCTGGGTGATGACATGTTGTTGACTAAGCTTGCACTTCTTGTTGGTGAAGAATAATAGCTTACACTACTATTACTAGATGGACTTTTGGGAGATGACGATGACAGTGCAATGGGTACTAAGGGAGATGATGGATACAAGAATGTCAAAGACTTTGAAGGAGGAAGAAGAAGAGGAGGAGGAGGAGGAGGAAGAGGAGGAGGAGGACTACATCCACCATTGTTTCCATCAAGGGAAAAAATCTCCACACCAAATCCAAGAGGTGGTGTAGAATCTAGAGGAGTTTTGAAAGACTCGAGAGAAGGTGAAAATGATTCCATCAACAGATGGCGGCTGCTGATCTGAGACGTTGCAGATGAAACTGCTACTGCTGCATCTGGCAGGACTAGGAGCTGTTCCTCAAAACAGTCATTGCTATGCAATGTGTCTGCAATATTCCCAGCAGCCATCACCACTGTAAATCTCTCCCTGAATTCCTGGTCAGTCAGTGCTTGGGTGAGAGAGCAATTGAGCTGGAGCTGCTTGCCAGTCTCAGCTGATTCAGAGCTCCTATTGACATCATGATGGCTATGGTAAGTGTCTTCTTGCTCATGGTGCTGGTGATAGGTTTCTGATGGGGGCAGAGAGTGATAAAAATTATATGAGGAATCAGGAACTTGTTCTTCAAGATCAAAACTTGGCAAAAAATCCCCATGATGCAGCTGGATCTCAGCGGAACCCCCTTCTCTGAATCCTGAGTTGCAAATGGGTACCTGAAGTTGAGGGTGTTGGCAATTATTAGCCTGCTGACTTGGAGATCCTGCAACAGGACTGTTGTGGAGAGGGGAAGAAGGAGGGGAGACAAAGGGAGTATTTGGAGGACTCACAACAACCATCATGGTGGGGATGGTGTTGCTGGCAGTGAGCTGCAAGCTGTTCTCCTGCATGCTCTTGGTGATGCCAGGGGGCTTGAAGTTACATGCGGCACTGGCTTTGTTTGGCAGCTCCGCATGAGACTGCAATATTCCAGTCTCCAAATCCTCCTCTTCCTTGATGGTGAAGAGCATGCGAGGTAGAGCCATGAGCTGTGTGTTCAACTGCTGGATGCTGGTGGTGGTCATGTCCAGGTTGAAGCTCAACCCTAAATTGCTGCTATGGGTGGTGGTGCACATAGACATAGCTTGTTGTGATGACACCTTCATGGTAGTTGTATCATCGTCAGTAGTTGCGGTGCTGAGCTTCACTATTGCAGCAGGGAAAAGCTTTTCTGCAACAAGCTGCTGCAGCTCTGCCTGCTCATACCCAACTCCTCTGCTGTCCAGGAGGTTGTTGCAGCAAATTGTTGCAGCAGCTGGGTGGATGAATGCAGTCTGACCTAACCGTGAGCTTCTTGCTGCTGCATGGACATGAAGATGATCCTCGTCGACATGATCAGCAGGCAGAGGGGTGATCATCCCTTGGCTCACTCGCGGATTTGCTAGCAGCAATCGCCTTCTTCTCCAACAAAGCAAGTAATAGAGCTCTGCAAGAAGGACAAGCATGAACACAACTACAACAATGCTCAGACCTGCTGCTAGAATGGATGATCGACGTCCTGCCATTTGCAGCTTCCACAACCCACATGCAGCTCGTCTTTTCTTGCTGCCACTGCTGCACCTTCTTCAGTCTCTTTCGATAATTCTGCAATTAGGCTTCCATGATCATGCTGCTCTCCAGATTATACTCAATGTCAAGAAGAAGTGGTTCAAGGATCTGATCTGCAACCTTTCTACCAATTACCATGCCCCTACTACTGCTGCTGCTGCTGCTGCTAGAGTTCTTAGTCCTGCTCCGAGTTCTTTGTGCACTACTAGAGGAGCTCACGGCCCATCGCTTGCAGTAGTAATATTTGCAAACTAGACGAATTGTTTTGGAGTTGATCCTCGAAGCTTGCCACATTGAGATCACAGTAGATGAAGGCCACGACAAAACTCGATCCACCACTAGAGAAGGGAAAAAGGAAAGGTAGAGAGGAAGCTGGAGAAAACGTCGATAGAATTTCAGCAGCTCAGGTGCAGGAAGAAGAAGGAGGGGAAACAAGAAGGGCCAACACAATGCAGCTCCGGGAGGACGTCGTCGATCAAGCGCTTGATCGAGAAGAAGAAGAAGAAGATAACAGCAAACGACGAGACTCTACAAGAAACACAAGCACAGATGGAGGGAGAGAACACACAGAGAGAGGAGAGAGAGAGAGAACACAAAGAGAGGGGGAAAGAGAAAGGGTTTAGAGAGAGAGAGAGAGAGAGTGTGTGTGTATGTGTTGGAGGGGGGCTATTTGGCCACCAATAGCCAAATAGGTACTCCCACCAAACTTTTTGTGAGTTGTGCAATAACCCACCCACCAATGTTTTTTTTAAAAAAATTCTAAAAGTTCTTATTATTTTTCAAATTATTTTAATTTTTAATTTTCAATTTTGTAATGTTGCTCAAAGGTGGCTATAGTCCATAAGTATATTTAGCCAATTTTGGCGATTTTCCATATGTGTATTTAGCCATATTTGGAGATATTCCATAAGTGTATGTATTTAGCCAGTTTTGGTGATTTTCCATATTCATATTTAGCCAGATTTGGACATATTCCATAAGTGTATATATTTAGCCAAATTTGGCGATATTGAAGGTATGAAAGGAAAACATTTTAAGCACCTTTTCATTATTGTAAGCAAATTGTGGCGATTTTTTGCGGTGAATTTTGGTGAATTTTTTGGCAGTTTATGTTTTTTTCTAAAATAAGGAATTTGAAACAGAATATTCTTTTCTCATTCAATTTTTTTTTTGGGGCAAAATGGTGGAAAATTCGCCACAAAAATAAAATAAAATAATTTCCACCCACTAAAATTAGGGGTTAAGAAACTGGGGTGCTTTTTAGGCTAACTAAGCAAGTTTGTTTTTGTCACATCGTTTTTTGGTCGCCAATAAATGGCTGAGATCATTTTATTTTTAGAAGCATCATCAAAATTTATCAAACATTTCTGCACTTGTAACTTGTAGAATATATATATATATATATTTCAATATTATAATATCAAGAATTTGGCCAAATTTTCCCAAAACATTAGCAAATTAGTCAAATCTACACTTACAAGGAAAACAAATTTACAAACATTTCCCAAAATTTTGGGTTTAAAAATGGCAAAATTTGTTGAAAGAAGAACACTACTTGAAATTACAAGATACCATACTACATTTTACTATTCCTTCAACTTCTTCTTGCCAAATATTTATTTATTTATTTATTTTTCACTTTCCTAAAATTTGGGCACTTTCAAAGACCTGGTCATATACACATATAATAAATGAAATAACCATGCACAATAAACAACAATAAAATTTCTAGAACTTTTGGCACTATGGACAACTAATTTTTAAAAAAATCAACATTTACTGAAAATAATTTAATAATTGCCAAAATGGGAAAGGTAACTAGGGGGTATCATCAAAAATGAAAAAAAAAAACATATTCATGGCAAAAAGAAACATCACCAAAACCTATGATGACAACTTCCTACTCTTTTGTATAAGCAACATATCACCAAAAAATAAATTTATGAAAATTCTTGTACTTATAATTTTCTTTTTAAAAAATCAAAAAAAATCTATGACAATTCATTGAGAGATTTATCAGGGTGATTTTAATGAAATACTACAATTAATTTCAATAAATTCATTAAATTGGCAATATATTATTATGCACCTTAGATTTAGCAATTGATATAGCCTAGTGGGTTGCTAATAAAATTCATTTGATGACCCCCAATTGTAGGTACCTACTACTACTACTACACCTACCTACCTATACATTAATACACCTTAGATCTAGTAGTTGATAGTGGGGCTTTTGATGAATACCACACTTGGATTTAGGCCTTGTAGTTGGTACTAGGGAATGGGTTGTTTGATGAAGTCAATTGATGTCCCTCCCTCCTCCCCACTTGTAGTAGTAGTAGTAGTAGTAGAAGAGGCAATGTTGTTGTACACACCTCCTTATTACAAACGAAGTTTCTTTGTTTTTTGTTGGAATGTTGTTAGAACTCAGAAGAAGATGTTGGTGATTTGGATGATGATGGCTAATATGTGGTTTGTGGGTTTAAAAAATAACACCATCTGACACACCATCAATCACATGGCCTTCAAAATCCATTTTCAGTATAACTCAATGTTAAGTGTGAAATATGCATTTTCTTCTTTTCTTTTTTTTTTCCCCCCTTTTTTCATGCTTTTGTTTTCAATGTGAAACTGCAAAAATTTATTAATAAACAAACCATAGATTTGGAAAATGTACAAAGGAATAAGAAAAAGGAAAAGAGAGAATTTACAAAACATGAAGTTAGCTCGTCAAAATCTCTCCATGTCTTGAGTAATGCAAACATGTAACACTCTATTGTAAGAAAGATGATGCAAACATGAGCAATACTTTACAAGAAAAAGGGTGTAGGGGGGGCACAAGTGACAAAACAAGCCCAGCTAGGCCACTAGAGGTTTTGTCTTACTTGTGACACAAGACAAGCACCATCAATAGTTTTAAGAAAAATAAGATTTTCAACAAAGTTCAAATTAGCACTTATAGCAAGGTTTTCAAACTAACTCGAGCTAATACTTTAGTAAAATCTATAGATTGAACTCATGCCACCAGGTTCTTAACTGAAGAAGTTCACATAAGCAATTCAATGGCTTATCCATTCAGACTATCTCTATTCTTCACACCCTCTAGCCACCCCAAAAGGAGTTTTCTCTATCCCCAACTTTGACACAAAGCAAACAAGAAAAAAGTGGAGAAAAAAAAAGAACGGCTTGAATTTAATTATTAATTTCAAAATCTCAATGATCTAGAGCCAAACTAGATGTCATTCTTCAAATACCCATAATATAAGATAAGTCATATGAAGTTGCACTGAACAAGGGGTCCACAAGAAAAGAAGAGGTTTCTTAACCTAATCAAATGTAGTTTTTAAAGGTATTGTCTAGTGTTGTGTGGGTAATCATGTTAGTTAGTTACTTGGAAGTAATTCTTGTTCCAAGCACTTGAATCTTAATCAGGACTTGTTTGAGGTTGTATAATTGATTTTGAACTTGAACCAAGGTTAAGATAGGGTTTGAGATCCAAGAGGTCTCACCTCACTCCTTCAACCATTTCTGTTATTTATTTATTTATTTTTAATTTTGTTTATTTTAACAAAATTTTAAATGAAGTGTCTTACCTTAAAGGTAATTTTCATGAAAGAAAAGTAAGAAGATTTACCATTGTCTATAACTAAGGAGTTAATGTCTTTGTCTTTTATTGAGGCCTCATTTTTTGGAGGCTAGCTTTGAAATATAATTCTCATTTTATTTTATTATTTAAGAAGTGAACCTAGTCAATGAAATCTTGCTTAGGATGGCAAAGAAAATCAAGGAAAAGTACATTGCTAAAACCCTTGATGCTTATAATTTTTGCATTATGAATTTTGATTTATGGATGTTTAGAACAAGAGTGGACACTTTGTTCTCATTGTGCATTTTTTGAATGATAAATGGGAGCCTTGTTAAATCACCAGTTTTTTGAAATAACAAAGACCTTTGGGAATGCCATGGGTTTGCAAGTTAATGAAATGCTTGCAAAACATGGGTTCAATGTTGAGGTTATTGCTTATTTCAAAGATGAAGGAAATAATATCTCAACCATGATTATTATATGACTTCTGTTATTTGATGTGAAATGCTAAAGTTGGCAATACCATTTGTAAGGACATGTTGAGGGCATGTTATATTTAAGTGTTGTCAACATGCCACATATGATTGTAAAGTTTTTATTTGCCTAATTTTTATTTCCATCAAGGAAACATACTCCATTTGCAAGAAACTATCACATGGACCAAAAATTTGGAAAGGGACAATACAAGTGGCACAAGGCATTTATGGCTTCTTGAATGTCCCCACATAAGTTCAAGACTTTGGTCAAAACTTGGATTGTTTCAAAAATCATCTTGTTCCAAGAAACTTTGGAATTCAAGCACACATTGCCTTCTATTATGGAAGTCAATAGTTCACAAGTTTGGGTTGTAGCCCAAATTGTTGCGGATACTTTGGGTCTTGTGATTCAACAATGTGTGTTGAACCAAAGTTGAGGTTATTGGTTTCATTTTTATGCCCTTATTGTGACCATATCACTTGTATGTCAAATGCAAGCGGATTATTTAACACTTGACATTAGTGAGATCCAAGACTTTGATGACAAGTTCCAACTCCTACAATAATGCATGCAAAAAAGGTGATAAAAAGTTTTGAATCTTTTCATTTCATTTACAATTTCTTTTCAAACTTATAAAGTTCACAATGTGTTGGCAATGATGTTAGACCTTCATTACAAGGGTTTGGGTTTGTCATTTAATATGTTGGCAAGGAGAGGGCTCTTTGAATTGTTGGTGAGTATGACATATAGGTAGTGTTCCCGATCCTTTTCTATGCATATAAGTTCTTGAACCCAATTGAGGTAAGTGAAAAAACTCCTAAATTTGAATCCCACCCAAACTCATGAATTCAGAAGTTTGTATGATTTCATGGAAACTAATGAGGATATGGGCTTATCAATTGTGAAGGAATAGTTGAACCATTTTAGGATATAGAAAGTCACTAAAAAAGAATGTTAAAAATCCATTAGCATGATGGAAATCTCATGAACAATATTTTTTTATGTTCAATTATAGCCCATCAAATGTTAAGAATTGTTGGCTTTCAAATTGTAGGTATTTGCATGAACCTAAAACACTCTTGGTTGGGCATGGACAATTTTGAAATGCTTATAAGTATTGAGGAAAATTGGCTTAATGATGCCAATTTTAGAGGTTGTGCAAGTTGATGTATTCAATTTGTTGTTTTTGGTTGGTATAGGTCTTGAAGCAATTTTGGAAGTGCCTATGCCATAATAATGGATATGATGTAAAAAAAAAAATTGCTCAATTTCATGTTTTTTTTGTTTCTTCCTTGTTATGCCACTTTACAATTATGTGTCTTGATTTTGGTGAAGTTTGGGCAGAATGGTGTTTTGGGGGCCTGAATTCGAGCAGATTTGGGGGCAAAAAGGTGGTGAATTGGAGATTTTTAAGGGTAATTTAGGGGGAAAATTTAGAACTATTTTGGTTGAGTTTTATGGCACACTTGGAAAGATTTGAGAGCTAATTTCAAGGAGGCAAGATGACACATTTCAAAATTAGCATACAAACAAGTAAGATGAGAAACATGAAACCAATTGGCATTAAAAAAAAAATTATATTGATCCATTAGAAATTAGCACTATAATTTAGAGTTCAAAATTAGGTTAATTTGGCTCTTATTGACCATGTTAAAATTTTGTAAAAATTGGGATGTTTTTTGGAATGAAAATATACCTTTGTTTAAAAATGCTTTTGTGATGTTTTGGGTTTTGAGACCTAACTGAGAAGTTACCCAGAAACTACCCTAACCTACCCTAAAATTGAAAACTGGTGTTCTTTAAAAAATAAAAAGGAATCAAAACCAGATGCACCTGTTGAATTTTTAAAAAAAATTCGGAATCAAAATTGGGTCCTGATTTTGAAAAAAAAAAACCCAAAACACAACTAGAACTAGTTCCTTAATCAATAATTAAATTATCAAAATTGAAGGTTCAAAGTTTAATCCCTCACATTTTGCAAGTTGTAAACTAATTAACTAATGCATGCTTCATGCAAGCACTTATTGGTTAGGGTTTATTGGTTAGGGCTAATATGTTAGTTCTAGTGTTGGGTGGTTCTCACAAATAAGGTTCGTTTTCAGGCTGGTTCTCTCAATCAAGACCGTCGGTTTGAGTTTTGGTGAGAATTAATTCTTTGAGAACTACCCTAGGTATCACTTGGTCAGCTTTTGAGAATCATCAATTCACTTGGATGTGAACATGGATCACTTTAGAACTAACCAGGGTATCTTACATCCTAACCTCGATACCCAAAGTCAAAAATGGTTACAAGACCAAGTCCGGTTCTCAACCTCCTAGCCCTATTATTAAAACATGTTTCATAAGTGAGGTTTGAAGTTTGAACCCATGACCTCCTAGAGGACAAAAGAGCATTCCCTTGAGCTTCCATTTGTGGACTATAATATTACAAGAATATGGGATAACATTGGGAACACATTAGGAACATACTAATTGTGCACTATTCATTATATTGGTAGCCTTGCCATCCATTATAGGGAACATATGAAGTTGAATGGGAACTTAGAGGAACCTTATGGGGAACGGGAGAACAAGACCCCTTTAGCGGCACACCTTCACCTCAATTCTTCAAGTGAATAATTGGGCCTGTTTGACTCATACCAGTTCACCTCATTGGACATTTGGGATTCTTTTCTTGAAATGTGTTGAGCGCCAATAGCCAAAAAAATGGACCATTTTCATTAATTTCCATATCCAATGTTTAGTATAAATGTTTACCCCTCTCCCACCCATAGACAATAAAAATCGGCCTTAGTTAGCATAAGAATAAATAAGAATAAAAAATATTATTAATTACCATTTAATAGTTACAAGTGGACCAATCACGGTGGTCGATCAATCGAGTTGTGATCAATGATTTTGGTGAGTCAATACTAATTTTTTTTAACAAGGGCTTTTGTAACCCACATCATATGATATATTTTGGCAAAACAAACTATTTATGGCGTAACAAACTATTTCTAACAACACAAGTGATGCCCTCTTCATCCAAAAAATGGACAAGCTAACCACTTTTCTCCTATTGCAGGCTAAGCTCACTAGGGTGTTTTTCCAACCATCTTTAGGGCCCTATCTATGGAGCCAAAGTTATACAATACACACAAGTGTATTTCAAGGGTTTTGGAATAGGCATGTGCATAGGTTGTGAAGAAAAAACCATTTGACCATTAAAATGATTGACAACTAAAACTGACTCAAATAAACTGATTCAACCCACCAATTGCAATAATCTTACTAATGACTTCAAATTCATGAAGGAATTTCAGTTTATAGCATAGGATTTTGCATACATGGATGATGGAGTGAGGAATATTGTATAAGTATGAAGTTTTACGATTAATTAAAAATAATCAATCACTTATAAAGTTCAGCGGACTTGTCATTCAAAAAAAAAGTTCAACTTGTTTACTTAAAAAAAAGTTGAACCTACGTACAAGATTTATTTATTATTTAAAAAAAAAAAATTGTTGGCAAGGTTCCAATTTTAATTCCTCCCGTCACAAGAATTTGAACTGCGAGTCTAAACCTGAAGCTACAATCTTTTGAAATTGTACTATTGAATTGATTTTCTACACATTTATCTATTGTTTGTGCTATCCCCAACTATTTGAACTGGAAGAACAGCCTTTTGCCTCCACAATCAATTTATTGAGCAGTGCAAAATAGTGCAGGAAAAACTATTTCTCACATCCAAGTTTAGTTATTTACTTTTCTTTTCCAACACCCGCCCATTAAAACTGAAACTGAGACTGCAAATAGGTGGGGGAACTAGGTACCAACAACAACAGCAAGGACCATTCTTATGATTGGTGAATCAGATAGAGAGAGCAGCAGTCATATCATATTTATTACACTCTTCTCTAGCAAGTGTTAAGCTTTGCTGTGCCTCAGCAAACTGCTCAAAAATGAAATCCTGGCCAAAAAAACCATTTTGCTGAGCCAAATGTGGTTTGGCTTTTCTTGATACTTACCTGTCAATTCACTATCCATGTCCATCTACCTACCCAGTAGTCACCAATTGCTTTACTTACCTATTCTCTACCTACCTACCTATGATTCTTACCCACTTATATTACCCACTTAAATAGGTAGTTAACTAAGTACTGTGAGGGGAAAGCAGGAAGGTTTATAAGTTACTGAAGGTGGAACCTTGGTAACTTTGTTGTGGTTCACCCACTACCGAGTCATAATGGGCTTCCAAAGGATGATGCAATGCATTAGGAGGTGCTGGGTCACATTAATACTTCTGAAACAAGAGCTAAAACTTTCAATATTGTTTTTCTCGAAAGCAAAGTTCTCTCATCAAAATCAAGGTTTTTTTTTTTTTAAATTTAAATTTAAATTTTATGATTTAGGGCCACTTTAGATGAGGGTCCAAGGTCCAAATGAACTAGAGCAATCCAATCTGAATATTTCAGAATTTCAATAATATTCTTTTTAAGTATATTCTAAGTCTAGCATCGAGTTTCAAAATTATCTTGTGTTTTTTGAATTGGGTTCAATTCTCTATAATTTCGACAAACTGTCCTTAGTTTTTTTTTCTTTTCTTAACTTGCCCTCTTAAGAATTAATTAGAAGTGCTGAACACAAGTGATAGGTACAATAATTTTCAAGAATTTGTGACATATTTTATTACAATATGTGTGTGTGGCTCCATTGGAACAAGAGATAACTTACTTCTCACCCAAAGTCTTCAATTGATCATCCAGCCAGATTGAACCAACAGCCCACCAATGCACCATAAGGGATGGATGATGGATGGATAGGAAGCACTTTTCCATTCCAGTTCCATAGCTAATCAGAGTGGTTAACCCAATTGCTGTTCCATAAATTATACATATTAACAACCCACTAGCCCTTACCTACCTACTTAACCAGTGTTGGGTCACCTATTATTAACCTACTTACCTACTACCTACCTACCTACCTACCTACCTACTGGACCTATCTTTTACAGGATAGGTCACCAAGTAGGTGAAGCCTGACATGAAGTAGCTGGTAGGTTGTAGATTCCAATGGAGTTTTGGTTCATCTTCTCTCTGAGAGAGAGAGAAAGAAAAGTCTCTCTGGACCCAAATCCAATTTCTAATTAATTTTGATTTGAAAATAAATAATTAAATAAATAAATAAAGAAATTGGTCTTTTAGTACATAGTTGTTGAATGACAAAATCTTGTTGTTAAAGATCATGTTCTGTCATTGTGGATAATAATACCTATGTGGAACAAGCACTAGCCATAGAAGCTCTCAACATGGTTGGTAGGTTTGGCACCAGGAACATGGCAGGCTGCAACACCAGGAGTTACCAACCACATGGTACCCACCAGAAGCACACCATGCAGGATGGATGGATGATATGTGGACAGAATGCACTTTCTCATTGTATTTGTGTCTCATCACTAACCATGGTGCTTAGTTATGTACTAACCTAACCATCCATAGGTACCACTTACATTCCTTTACCTACTACCTTTAATACTCATTACCAATTTACATAGTAGCACTTACATTCCCTACCTACTTACATACGATACCTACCCACTTACATACCCTACCTACATACGTTTGATACCCACCCATTTACATTCCCTACCTACTTATGTCTGATACCTACCCACTTATAGATAGTTGAGTAGGTATTGTGAGGTAGGAGGTTTTCCTTTTTTTCTTCAAATGTCTCTTCCCAATCTTGTTCTTTCTCAATGTTTTCACAAGTACCATTGGTACAACTACAAAGAGGGAGCATTTGAATTTTGGGATTCGTTGAATCAATTGGCTTTGCTTGAAAGTCATTCTCAAATTCTCTCCTTACCAATCAACACTTTTTCTCATCGCTAATCAATCACACTTGTTTGCAATTTTACACTATCCCAAGCTTTTGAAAACCAAGTACACAAACTACCACATAATGTGGCAATTCAAAAATTGGGATATCCTAGCATCTTAATGGATTTGTTAGTAATTATTTAATCTTTAAATTGTCAATTTTTTGAGAAACTTTTTGGGCAAAATGTTGAAAATTTGAAATGTCAAGTTACATAGTGTTGAAAATTTTGGAAACCTAATGGTTATAAACCATGGTCATTAAAATACTTTTCATCTTTTTTTTGTTGGGTTGTTATAATTATATGTGTTTCATAACTTGGCCAATAATGGCATTGAGCTTTAGTGGACAATAGGATATTATGAGCGCAAATGTCGACATCCAACACAATATTGGTTCAAAAGCACATTCCATTGAAAATCACTACTTAAGGCTATCATCCCATGTCAACAACACAGGTCTCCATCTCCACACATCCTATTGCAATCCAATGCCTTTTGGAGTTTGTAGATGTGCATTGAAGTGTGGCAAAAAAAATTGTAAAAACATAATGACAAATGCAAACAAGACTCAAGAAATGTGACATATGAATATTATGTATCAAAATGAATGAAAAGAGATTGACATCCTCATTCATGTTTAAAATGTTAAATATATTTAAAATGCTAGCCACAAATCTTGAAAATATATATATATCATACGTGCCAAAATGCATTCTAATAAATAAACATATTCCTTAGCATTATGGTGCTAAAATTTGTTAAAGTATTATGATAGTAGAAGCATTTTTCTTCATTTGCTTCTGAATTGATGTTGCATCTCAACATTTGAAATGTGCCATGAATGTGTAACTTGGAGTTGTATCCTCTATATCATTGTTAGGGTTTAAGGTGTGAAAAGGGAAACCCCTGATGTGTCTAAACATTAAAAACCATTGTTGGTTTTGTCTTTCATCATTTAGTGGAATGGTGGTTGACTCATGGAGGAGTGATGAAGCTGTGTTTGTTTATGGTGGGGTGTAAACAAGATATTTTGTACATACTTGTTATTTTGTTTTCTACTTGAAAACAAGAATTAAAAAATAAATAAAAATTAACCTTCTTTTAACATTTCAAAACAAATGAAAACTTTAGTTTTCTTCATGGGCATCTCTAGCCTCCCTTTAACTTCTCAAAACAATTTGTGTCATATCATTTGCATTTCAAAAAATACCCCAAAAGTATCCCCAACAATAACGTCACTTTTCAAAAGGTTGAGATGATTTTAATTATGAAAAAAAACTCCATTAATTAAAAATTTATATTAAAATGTTCATGGCATCAATATTGAAATGCTTAGGAAAAAAAACCAAATATTTGCAATAACATTTAGGTCCTATTTTCAAGTATTTGAACTTTATTTTTCAAATTGTCACAAATTTTAGGTCTAATTCAAATACTTGCAAGTACTTAAAAAAAACATGATTATAATAATTTATCTTTTGAAATTCATGCAAACAAGAGTTAAAAAATAATGTACCCAAAAATAATATTGTTATCCCCATAAAATCATCTACTTGTTAGTCCTTTTATTCAAAGACCTTTGTATTTCGTTGCTTACACTACTTTTTGTATATACTTTATCATGTTTTCATTAATGGTGTGAAACTTTTGGAATGCGCTTCACTATTTTATTTTTATTTTTTTCTGGTTTTCGCATGGTGTGCAAATGCTATTAGCATTAGGGATGAAATGTAGCTACATAAGTCATGGATAAAAGCAACAACCTTTGGGAAGTTAAGTATCTTTTGCATTATTGTGTGTGTGTGTGTGTGTGTGGGGTTTTTCAATGATTTTTTAATTAATGTTGGATTGAAAGGAAGAATGCCCAATATTCAAACTCCCTAGTGTATTTAACTATAGACTTTCAAAATGCTTGTTGTGTACGAAATTTTATAATTGGAAAATTGGACATTGAATAGTAGGTCTTTCATGGCGTGAATGGATTTGACAATAGGCTTTAAAGGATTATTAACATTCATTTATTCATGACATCAAAAGTTCAAGTTTTGTACACCTGATTTTGTGCAAGGGACTTGTAGTGTTGTACATGTATGAGGAATGTGAGTACTTGTTGATGTGGGAGCTCCAAGTGCAGTTTCATTTTTCCTACGAAGTCATTTATTGTCTTGAGGGTTCAATTTGTGGTGTTTTTGGGAGGTTAGGGTTATATTTGTCAATATTTTTTTATTTTGAGATCTCACAAGGAATAATTTGGCTTGGTTGTTGGACAATGTTAGGGGAATGCCATTTGTTCAAATCAAAGTTGTTGGGCCATTATGCTAGTGAAATTCTAACATTTATGAATGATTTATGGGCAAGGTGTAAATATGATGCTACGTGGAAGATCATGATAGCTTGTGAGTGGAAATCTAGAGTGATATAATCCATTTCATGCCAATAGATTCTTGATTTAGTTTAAAATAATGTAAAATTAGTTATTAGGTAGGAATCACATAAATGTAAAATAGGAACAATTATGATTTGTTCATACTTTGGACACATACTTGTATTCTAGCCTCGTGTTGTTAAGAGTTTGTATTTTCAATAATACCTTTTTTTTTGTTACAAATGCATTTTCTTAAAGGTCTTTGAAAAAGCACATTTTTAAATTGAAATTTTGATATGTTGTTTATTAAAACAAAGATCAAACATTTGAATGTGAAGATATTCTTCTTTTGTCCAATAAATAAAGGTTTTGAATTTGTGTACTATAATATAAAAGTAGTTTTAGCACATGTCTATTGAATAATTATTTAGTTTTGAAGATTCCATTTTGAACTTTTTAAAGATTTTAATTTATTTTTCTTTGAGAAAAATATTGTTTAAACATTTCAACATTTCTAAAAATAAAATAATTTGTGTTGAAGCCATTAAAATCTTAATGTATACAACAACAATTAGTAAACCATATCATTTTTTGGGAGTTTTAGGCCATTTTATTATTTTATTATTGTCTTGAAAATGTGCGACAAAAATTTGTGATAAATTATTAAAAAGGGTGCAATCACAGGCGACAATAACAAGAGCCATGACACCCGTTTGTTTTGTGTCCTAAGTCATAAATTAAGAATTTATGAAAATGAATGTTTTAAGATGTTAAATAATGAAAGGGGGATATGTATGTTTAGGCTTTCAACCAATAAATGTATAATGATTGATTCAAATCAATTGAACAAAATTTGAATGTTTTGTTCAAATATAAACCAAAAAGGAATGTAGGACTATTTAGACATTCTAGAATGGCATACTTTCATTTGGAGTTCCAAAACCCTATTAAAAACATCAAATAATATCCTTTTTTTGCACCCACATTTGTATATTTCTTTCGAAACCTTTGGTATGTAAATTTTTAATTAACAAAATTAAATTGGAATTGTCCTTATTAATGCATTTGTTTTATGGAAAAATCCAAAATTCTAACATCAATTCCACAAAACTTGGTGAATTTACCATATTAAAAAATAATGCCATCATAGATAATTTCATCATACTTTATTTGATTTGTGGTTTAAATATGGAGTAATTTGAACAAATATTATTAGTCATGTTGAGTCTTTTTCAATAAAATTGCATAGTGGGACATGTTCTTAAGCCATTTTTCACGACATTTAAAAGACATGTTTTAATCATCCAAATCATAAAAAATCACCACTATTTTAATCAAGAAGTATGTGAATACCTAAGGAAAAGAAAAATCTACCAAAAAAAATTTCATAAATGTAATGGTCATTTAAAGTAATGTTGTGAGAGTGATTTTAGGATGAGGCATTCCTTTTGTGTACCCCAATTATGATTGCACCCAAAAGTCTTAATTTTCAACCAAAATATTTATTTCATTATTTGAGAATACATAAAGGAAAAAGGTTATTAGAAAAAGGTTGTAGAAATATTTAAAATTAATCTTCATGTTCAAACCTAAAATATTGTAATTGAGGTGTTGGATGCATTCAATTTGCACACAAAAAAAACTTCAACACTTTGATGTCAAAAAAATTTGGTTTGTTGAAAATGATTGTTATGACTCTTGTTAACAATGCTTCATAGCAATTTTTCAATAGTCAAAATTTTATCAAGGATGATCACATATGATACCTAAACAAAAGATAGAAACCTCCATTAGCTAAATGGTAAAGGTTTAATTTGCATTTATGGATACACCAACAATGGATAAACCACATCATTCTTTGGTTTCTAATTGATTTTTAAAATTTTATAATGTCTTGAGAATGTGTGGCAAAAACTTGAAATATAGATTGTTGACAAGTAAATTTACCATATGACCAATGATTTTTCTATCCTTATACAATGAAATTCATACCAACTTAAATAAATATTTTCATGAAGTTCAAAGTGAAAATTTTCATCCATTTTAAAGATATCAAAAAGTTCATTATTTTTTTAAAAAACTATGCCATAATTAAAAAAACACAACCATGTAAAACATTTTCATGCCAAAATGTAGCATTCATTACAACAAAAGGTGTCCATGTATGCCAAATGATTTCACTAGATTTTGAGTGAATTCACTAGTTTTAATAAATGAAGACTAGTTGGAAAATAGTGAATTCACTGGTATAGTGAACAGGGACTAGTAAACTACACCCACATTTTGTAGTAGTGATTGTAAACTCACGAAACCAACCAAAAAATCTCAAAAAAACTATATTTATGGGCTAACTTTTGATATAATGTCAAGCCAAAAATATGCTTTGGTCTTGTTTTTAAAATGGCTCAATGGATGCCCATTTATCTTCAACAACAAATTTTCAATGTATGACCTTTTGTTCATCTTTCCACAAATAGAAATAGTAGTCAAGGACCTTGAGTAATAAGTGTCATTTGCTAGGTGGAGATGTTCAATTTGACTTTCAATTAACTTTTTGATGAATGAAGTGGAACAATCAAGGGGTGGATGCATGGTTGGGTGGACCAATTTGGAAGTAACACAATTCACTTTTTTACTACATATGTGTGATTGTAATTGTCACACTATTTTGAACATATTGGAATCGTTAAATGGGATGCATTTTGAGGTTATAGGGTTTAATATGTACATAATGCAATTGATTAGTATGCAAAATTCATAAAATTAAAAGAGTTGTGGACTTTTGAAATGAATATTAATATTCATAATGCTAATAGCAATTAAGTGGATGTGCTTTGGTTTAGTTCCATGATGAACTTCAAACCTTACTAGGAACTTGGTTTTAATTTTTAAATGTCATAATGTAAGCAAAATAAAAAGGTTTTGAATCCTATCTAATGAAGTTTATGATCTATGGACTTTTATAATTTGGTAAAGAAAATTAAATTTTCTCAAAAGTCCAGTTCATCTTGAAAAAAACATGGTTTATGTTGAATTTTGCAAACATGCCTTAATCAATGAACTCTACAAGGGCAAAAATTTGAATGGAAAAAAGTTTCTTGGAATTGATGGATTGTTGCTACCTAATTACAATTGACATCTTAGGGTTCAAAAAAATTACAATGTAAATGAACTTTCAGATTTGTAATTTCAAGTTGTTCTTTGGTCCACCTTATTGTGCAATTACACAAGCTTTAAATATGCAAGGTTTTGGAATTTTTTTCCATAGTAATTGCATTTTTTCTTCACAAATTGAATTGACAAAAATGTTTCAAAGGGAGTTTGGGGCCATTTTTATTCTAATGGAAAACAATCATGAGTGCAAAATTTATAAAAAAAAAGACTTCAATAATATCAACTTTCATCATCATTCTTATTTTCATATTCCTCCTTGAACTTACAATTTCCCCCTTTTTCATCTAAATGAAGATGATAATCAATTTCAATACTTGTCATCATATCATTACATATAATTAAAAGAATTTTATATTATGTAGCCATCCAATTTGTGATTACATGTGATTAATTGTCATTTTTACAACTAACAATTATTGCAACTATGGTGCAACTAATTTGCAATTATTAAATTTTCATCCTTCCATGTTGACTAATATTTTGAGCTTTTCATCTAAGAAAATACTTTTATATCAAAATTTTAGTTACAAAAGTAATCATGATTTGGTTATCTTTACGTGATATACTTATTTTTTTATGTACATTACAATGTTTTGAAATATTTTAGAGTATATTTGTAAATTATGTTGTATTTAAGGCATATCCAATATACATTTTACATGTATTGTGGATGGGCTAAGTAGGTAACTATGTAAATAAATAGTTAAGTTAAGTTAATTATTCAACAAACAAGTTAGGTCCATAAGAAAATAAGATTATTACCCATTAACTATATATATTATATTTTAATACATAATAACTACTATTAATTACAATAATAATAATAAATAAATAAATATTTGTTAAGTATTAATGATTAAATATTAATTAAATATTAATTTAAAATAATTCATCATTAGTAAATCATTAATTAGTTATTTCATTGTTAATTATTTGATAATTAATACTTAATAGGTATAACTAATATCTAATAGCCATTATTAATAAGTAATAAATAATTTGGTGTAGTTTACAACTAAGTTATGATTACAAAATTTATCCCATATTTCATTTCAATCTTGTAAATCGTATAAAAAGGTACATTTGAAACAATAAAAACACACATTTACAACATTATAAATAATATGCCATTTGGGATGAACCACTAAAAAGTTTGACCTTAAAGGCTAAACATAAAATTAAATTAAAAAAATGTATTTATTAGACCTACTCCTTACCTACCAATATATTTACCTATCTACATACTTATGTACCTACCCACCTACCTATTTATATCTATAGCTACCTACCCACCTACCCACTTACATACCTACATAAGTTGAATCTTTTAATTATTTTTATAATGCCACATGGCAAATTTCAATCGCACCAAGTGACAATATGTGAATGGATTATATCATTTTAATTTTAAAAATGGGAATTAGTTGCAAATTGCATACAAATGGTCAACGATTGAGATCATATATGTTGACCATATATATCATCCATGTGAAATGTGTTGATATCATGATGGTTCATCATTTGTGATTAAATGTTGTATGCAACTTCATTTATGCAAATACTATATTTATAGTTGTGAATTATAGTTGCAAATTGACACTTTTCTTCTAGTAATTGGATATGAGAAATACAACAATCATAACTAACCTATGGGAGAAAATGTATAATAGAAAAGAAAAGGTTGTCAAATAAAGGTTTAAAAATTACTAAAAGTAAGAAAATTTGTCCAAGTATTGTAAATGAAGTGTTAGAAGTGCCCAAGTAACAAAAATTGAATATTTAAACTATTTGGTATTAAAACAAAATATGGTATGTTCAAAATTTATTGTTGTGATTTTGGTTAACAATGTTTTATAATCTTTACTCAATATTAAGGACTTTATAAAAAATGATCATATGTGGCACGTAAACAAAAGCTAAAAATCTCTTTTAAGTAGATGGTAAAAGCTTCATGTTAAACACAAAAACACTCCAAAAAGATGGATGACATCAGGCATCAAACAATATCATGAACCTCAAACCTAATTTGACTAGGAAATATAATCTTCATCTAGTTCCTCTTATGATGTATCTAAATGAAAGGACATTGTCAACATTGTGGGACTATTTTCAAAATGCACAACATAAAGTAAATAGTTTGAATTATTAAACTAATCAATAATGCTTAGAACTCTAGAAATAATACATTTATATAATACACAATTAATGAAGTGGGAGCTTGCAATTTCATGATCTTTGATACATAATGTCTTTTCAAACATCTTATATACACATACATGATAATTGTTACAAAGAATCTTTTCTATTTGTACATCCTACCTACATATATTGTAATCAAGGTAATATTCAAAATCATATGTATATAATGAAAGGTAGATGGATTGAAAGCAAATTGCAAGTGTTCATGGAAGTTGACTTCAATAAGATTTTTTAAATAATTGCCCTCACTCCTACAATTGATCAATTATGCAAATTCTAGATATTTCATACATGCACATACTTGTTAGCCCATAGTTGCAAACATTACTCATTATATTTATCAAAATTTTGATAAATACATTACCAAGGAAAAAAATCAATTAAGCCATTATTTCATCTTGCAATATAAATTAACTTCGGCTACCTTAGAAAAAATACAAACATTGAAATTGTGGACATCTTGTATGATTCCTTGTCATTTTGCCAAGTCATGTACTTTGTCTTCTTGCCAAGTCATGTACTTTGTCTTCATAATCTCTAATAGAAAAAACTTATCAATATCTTACAAACTTTTAAGTTTGACATAAAAAATCTTAATTCTTTTTGTAACCATGCAATTGCACATATGGGTTTCAATATCATCACTTCCAATCATCTTAAAAGATATAACCACATGATGTTGATAATGCATGCATTTCAATTATTAAACTCCAAAAACATCATTTGTATGAGCTTCCTACATCCATTAGTTGAAAGGTTTAATAGCAAACAAATAATAGAACCTTTGATTATCTAGATGGCAAAGGTTTGACACTAGTCAACATAAAATAAACATCAACATAATTATATCACCAACCCCACTATTTGATTCCAAGAAATGTTATGCGATGAACTCTTATTCTTATGATTCAAAACAGTTAATTAGCATGTCTATTGTTTAGAAAATGTTAAATGAATAGTAGACATTGAAATGCTAAAAGGTTTAAATGTGCTCAAACCTTTATGTGCACAATAAACTTGTACTATCAAATTTTAATGTGAGCTTGTAAGTTCAAAGTACTTGTTACAAAATTCCTTTTTACTATACATCCCTTCACAATCCTACCAACATAGAAGTAACAAATGACACTATTAACACCAACACTTCAAATTCCATTAGGCTAATCACAGTGAATAGGCATAAAATGGTTGACCCTTAACCTTAAATCTGAAGTTCAAATTACAAGAAACAATCTTACTCCACACATTTGCTTCACATGAGAAACCTTTGACATGACACCATGAATCAAATGATCATATAATTGATTATATTTTATTGTAACATTACATCATAACTATGATTTTCTCATCCTAAGTTACCCACTTGATTGAATCTATTTCAAGTTTAATTTTGTCATTTCATGATCTTTCATTCTAGTGAGGATGGTACATCAAAGGTAGTTTAGTGAGAGCAAGAAGCTTTCCATGTGCACATTGGGTAGCAATTTATGGTGGTGTTTCCATTATGTAATGAAGGTTAATCTTGCAAAGTTTAAAGGAGGCATGTAAATTATGCATTCAATTTGGCACTAACTTGTTTTCTATGTATTAATTATTAACTATATTATGGTAGTGTTGTTATTAGTCTTGTTTATGCTTTCATATGGTGGTAGGTTGGGAAATGGTGCACAAAATGTATTGTGTTAGTTCTAGTTTTGTTGGAATTGATCCAACATACTTTCAAAGTGTTGTATTATAAAAAATTCTTTGCAATCTATATGTTCAAGTAAATGTGTTTGCCCCTTTTTGATGAAATGGTTGATGATTTGGTGAATCTATAGGGTTTATAACATTTAATTTGATTAGTAATATTTATGTTGAAGTTGATATAGCCATTATAAGTTTTTGCTATGCAAGGTATGTTTTGAGTTCAAGCATTGTGTGTCCCTTTCGATTGTTCTTGCATGACCTTATCATGCACTACAATGACACTATTAGGTTTTATTAATATTGTTGTCAACATTTTTCATAGAAATTGTTTTGGAATTTATTTTTTAATGTGGGCAAAACATTTAAATTTACTTTGAAACAAACAATAAATTGTGAATGTTATTTGCAATAAATATGAATTATGTTATGTCATCACAATCACAATTTTAATGCATTCAATGTTGGGGCTATTTGGTGTGGTGTTGAGCATTTGAAGATGTTGAAAGCCATTGAGAAAGGGTGGGCTTCATCTTCAATCTAGAATTGTTTGCGAACTTCCTTTGTGACTAATGGAAAGAATGTATAATGTTTACAAAACAACAAATATTCATGCCATGGGTTGAAGATCTGAAGGTTTAATCTTCTTATTGGTTGAACTTCAATCTTTAGTTTTCAACAACTTGGTCCAAAGGGGCTAGTTAAATGTTTAATAAAATTTAAGAAAGTTGTAAATTATATTTTTTTCTACTTATATTGATTTTTATTTACTAATTATAATTAATATGAAAATTGTATATACATTTTTTAAGTAGGCAAAAAATAAATTTAAACAAATTTTTGAGATAATGGGATCCTTGATTTCTTTATGGACAAAAAACCAATGCTACATATTTCCTTTTATTTGTGTATTCACATGATTGAGTGACTTTGAACGTGTATGTAGTATGTTCTAGATTCTCAAATCACCAAAGAGGGATTTGAGATCACAAGAATTTGAATTTTATACCCAATCCACAAATTAGCTTGAATTTGTTCACATTAGAACTAGTTTGTAGCTAAACTACACATAAAAATATATTAACCTAACTAAGCTATATGAAGCATTGTTAATCTAGACTTAATTATATAGCTAATCATAGCATCTTAACACTATTGATGAAAAGCTTAAAAATAGTAATATGAGGTTGTGACAACATATCCTACCTTGGACCAATATTTTATTATTTTCAATGAATTGCATGTAGGGTGTGTGGAAACACTCCATGGAAATGCCATAGTTGCTAGTTTTTTATTCCCAATATATATTTTTTGAAAGTTTGGGCTATTTATTATACATTTGTTTACAACCCCCATTATGAAGTTAGTGGGAAGTCACAGTAATTCGCCACTAATGTTAATATGAAAATGATGGTCTAATACCTTGTGATGCTTAGAAGGTCATGACAACATTTAGTTTTGTCATGTTTTATTTGGTTTTGCTATAACTTGTTGAAAAGCAATCCACATTGAGTTTTGCCATTTCATAATAACCTAACTTGAACACACACCTTAATCAAACAAAATGAAGCCCATATCTTACAAATCCAACAATAATTATGGCATTAAAACACATGTATAGATCAACATTCTAATCACATAATCACAAATTTGTTCCAAAAGTTGTAAAAGAATTGTAAAATGAATGTTAGGCATATGTGAATATTAGCATGAATGTTTGACATCACTGAACTCTTCTTTCTTCTCCTTAATAGGTGCTACAACATTTGCATCTCCACCACCAAAGGAGATTACTATGCCAACACCATCATTGCAACTTGAGGGTACTTTTCCTTTTGAGATGTAATAACTTCCAATATATCCTTACCTTCCAATTCATTCAATAAAAAGAATATTTTGCCATCATCAACTTTAGCACCAACTTCACAAAATCACAATCTAAATTCACTTTTTCTATCAATACTACTTGAAAGTGATGTAGACAAACTTTGCAAGACGATGAAAACCAATTCAAAAGCACTAAAAACTTTGCTACTATTCAACTACCTAAGAAAAAAAAGACTAACCACCATTCATGGAAATATATTGCAAGTTTGCAAGAATGACCATTCTAGTCATACAAATCAATCAAATTTTGTTTCATGTTTGTCATACCAATGTACATGGATGGATCTTAGGAATGGGTATTAGTTTAGGTCAAAAAGAGAAAAGAAAAGTTCAAAATCAATTGCTTTGAAGTGTGTGAAAAATAAATCCTTGATATAATCTTCTATTCCTCAACACTAGGTTGTAAGCGAAGATTATTAGCATAAGTATGATAATAAGTGTAAAGAAGAGTATAAAATGTTGCCCTTGAAATATCCATAAAATTATGCACATAATATTTATTTTCAAATATATTGAAACCATGTTAACGAGATGACAATTCAACTTATGATGCAATGTGCAAACATGATACCATACTTGGTTGTAACTTGTGTTCTTGGGCAATAAGCAAAGGGAGGCCCAATTACATGACAAAGAAAGTTGTAAGTTATGGATTGTGTGATTAAATTTTAGTTAAATCATTTGAGTTTGCAAGGTCATTATTTTTATTTTTTCTTGTGAACTAAAATACATTGATGTGACTTAGCACCCTTATTAAATAGTTACATCATTTAGAGGGAATATATATATATATATATGCAACATTTATGTGGTGTGGAAGATATAAATACTAGGTAATTGGTGAGAAGTCTTTGATTATTGGAAATAGTTGGATCTTCGAGTGCTAAAAGTATCTATGGTAACTTATGACTTGAGCTAGTTATAAAAGGTAACAAGGTTTCAAAATGGTGGTGTAACCCTCCTATTGATGCATGAAAAATCATGTTTAAACATCTTCTCAATGGATGAAAACTCACATCCAACATCTTGTTCAAATTATGCATGCAAAGGAAAGGAAGGGTAGGTGAGGTTATGCTCCGTGAACACTAAGTGGAGGACAAATCAAAAGCTCGAAAACCTTTGGATGGTAGGTTATGAAAACATTTATCAACTTTGGTTCTATGTTGCTACACATTACCATCGACGATCAATTGATGGAAAAAATGAATTGATTTTGTGAAAATCAAGTTTCATTCGAATGAAAATATTGAATAGCAATGCATCTAACTTGAATTGTCAAATTGAAATTCATTGAAATTCTTAAATTGGATTCAAATTCCTAAATTGAATTCAAATACATTGAATAAAATTAAAGCTCCATTGAATTCAAATTTTGTCTAGATACTTGATAGTCTGGAGTTCAAAGATGGGATTGCACTCCATGTCCTCTTAGCTTGCTCCTGTGTAAGCAAGCACATAAGCCGCCTTAAGGCTACATGGTTAAGCAGCCCCTTTGTACCCTGAACATAGGAGTATGCATACAGTGAATCTAAGAACTGCCGATGGAGTTTGAATCTGAAAGCTGCAACTGAGCTTCAGTAGACAGGTGATGAAATGAAACCAGTATGAGATGCTCTGTTCACTGACATGCATTCTCACAAGACTGTAGCTCAGATGAAGGGTTTAGGGTTTAGGGTGCTGAAGTTTTGGTAAGTACATCAGGTACCTGACCTCAATCACTTGCAGGTGACATTTAGGTGTAAATTTCACTGTCAGGGAGCTTTGAGGAAGAAGCTACATTTTTAGCTCTTGTAGTAGTAGTCAATCAGCTCAACTACACATTCAATGTGCGCCTAGTCCAGATATAAAGGTAGGATGCTTAATGTAGGATTCCGAAAGGCAAGCACAAAAAGGATGTTGTTCAACAGATTGATTCTTACATACTATGTTCAGGAGTTCACTTCTTGACCAACCCACACCAGCTGCGACGTTTTGTAAAACACAAGTACTCATGTGCATTTTATCTCATTGCATGACATGTCCAAAGCTACTATTGTACAACCCTTGTTTCTTCATGAGTGGAAATTTGTGAAAAGAAGAATGTGTAATTGTCGATCCAATGCACATTCTTCAATTCTAATTGCCCATTCTATTTGTTGAATCCAATGCACATTCTTCAAATTTGCTGCGGTGGTGGCTCCAAATTAGCAGAGGCAAACAAACTGTCAGTCCAAAGCTGCTGCAATACATCCTTCCGAGTTCCCACTACCCTCCAGTCTTGAAAGTAAGCTGCTGGCCTTTTTGGGTAGTAGTAGCAAGCCTCCATGGCCATCAGCTGCTTTGTTCATCTCATGTCCCGAAGCTGCACCCTAGTGGTACATTTGCAGTCTTCATCCCGTGATATTCCCTCTCCGATTCTCTTCAAGTTTTTGGGTAAGTAATCCCCAATCATGAAATGGCAAAATGACTTTTGATTCGCATTCTTTGTTATCATCATCCTCTGTTATCACCCAAGTTGTGAAAGCACTACATAGTTTGCCAAACACAAGGAAGCTAGCATGCAGATAGGATGCGAAGCTGCAGCAATGTGTGTCTCTTGTGTGTGTGTGTGTGGAGAGGACGAGACCAAGGAGCAAAGTGCAGGAACTTAGTTTACCTGCAAGCACCGATGACGCCAAGAAGAAAACAAGAGTGCAACGATGACACCCAAACTATGTTCTTTCACAAGGTCAGAGACAACGTCCTGCATGAGACAGCATCCTGATGTCTTGCCTGTGATAACGTCCTGCACATGCAAGTGGAAGCACATTTCTTGCAGAGAGAGAGAGAGAGGAGCGAGCAGGACGACAATTGGGATGAAAACCGCGATGGGCAACTGCAGGGATCTGAAACGTCCTGCTGGGTTTGTGAAAGCAGGGATCCCCCAAGAACGTCCTGCTGCTGATGGGGATGATGACTGGACTGCCAGCACGCAAGTGGGCCCCACTCATGAACTGACACCCGCACAGTTCTAGGCAGTGAGCGTGTAACAACATCCTACGTGTCGTAGCTTCAACAGCAGAATCAGGACAACGTGGATGTCCACGTGGCTGGCCCTTTTCCCTCCCCCTGGTTGCCGTTGCCCATGCAGAACAGAAGTGCGGAAATCTACGGAAAGTTTGTTGTGTCGCGAGAGAGAGAACGATCGCATCATCGATTCTCATCGCCATCTGTTGCAAAGAAAAATTTCAGGTATCTCTGTACATAATAAGCGCTGACGATGATCTCCCATCTAGAAGAAGAAGAAGAAGAAGAGCGCAGAATTTTCTGAACACTATGATGTAAAAATTGTCAAGAGGTGGGTGATCAGTAAGTAGTTCTCAGAACTTGTGAGCGAGAAATTGTCGCTCGCGCGCGGCAGAGAGTAGAGCTAAGCATTGCGATGATGTCTGGTGAACGATTTGAGGAATCTGCTCGTCGTCGCATTGTAGCTTTGAATTTTTTGGTTTGGTTTGCTGCTGGAAGAATTCGTGTGACTTGACAGACCGTGGAACGGATCGGTCGCGGAAGCGTATAATATTACTAAGAGAGTGAAGATGAGTCGAGAGGCGACCAGTTTGGTGAAGGAGATATCGGGAGCGGCCAAGAGTTTTCAATCCATAGCGGACTTGGCGGGCGTGATGAACAAGGTGAAGCAAGCGAAGGTAGTGATGCTAGGGGAGGCGTCGCATGGCACGCATGAGTATTACCGTTGGCGTCATTTCATCTCACAGGAGTTGGTGGAAAAACACGGATTCAATTTCATCGCTGTGGAGGGAGATTGGCCGCCATCGCAGCGTGTGAATCGCTTCATCAACTTGGAGGAGGACGAGACCGGAGATCGTGATCGTCGCGGTGTGAACTTGAAAGGTCCGGCGCTGCGACGACGAGTGCGCGAGATTCTGCGTTCCTTCAAGAGATGGCCGACATGGATGTGGGCGAATCTGGAGGTGGAGCAGTTGGTAGAATGGATGCGCACTTGGAATTCCAAAGTAGATCAAGCGGAGAAGCGAGTCGGCTTCTACGGATTGGATGTCTACTCGTTGTTTGAATCAATCGAGGAGGCATTGACGCAGTTGGAGCAGATCGATCCCAAGTTAGCGAGGAAGGCGCGATTACGCTACCAGTGTTTCGATCCTTACATGGACGATGAGCAGGAGTACGCGAGATCACTTCTTTACTATCCGGAAGGATGCAGAGAAGGCGTGATCAAAACCTTGCAGGAGCTTCTACAGAAGCGCTTGGATAGTATTCCTCCAGGGAAACACGGCGCCTTCTTCGACGCCGTGCAAAATGCGCGCATCGTGAAGAATGCGGAGAGTTACTACCGTGCCATGATTCAAGCTGACGACAAATCCTGGAACGTGCGTGACAAGCACATGATGGAGACTTTGAATCTGTTATTGGAGCACTACGGACCGGAGTCGAAGGGGATCGTGTGGGCGCATAACACGCACATCGGAGACTACAGAGCGACCAGCATGAAGATTCGAGGAGAAGTGAACATCGGAGGTTTGGCGAGAGAGCAGTATGGAGAAGAGAATGTCGGCTTGGTAGGATTTAGCACTTACGAAGGAACTGTGGTCGCTTCTCATGCCTGGGGAGGTTCCACTGAGGTGCTTGTTGTGCCTCCGGCTCGAGTCGGTAGCTGGGATGCGGAGATGCATGACGTGGCGATCAAGAACGAAACCGATAAAGTAGCGTTGGTGTTCGAGCAGAAGCACAAGAGAGGTCCTCTCGCGGAGATGCGCGACCAGAGAGCCATCGGCGTTGTGTACAACCCCGCTTATGAGAAGTGGGGGAACTACGTCCCGACGTCGCTCTCTCGTAGGTACGATGCTCTGCTGTTTCTCGATTTCACCAGAGCGCTTGATCCTTTGCCTGTGAAGCCTGATGAAAAGGAGATCCCCGCAGATTTTCCATTCGGCTATTAGTGAAGATTGTCATCACGAACTGCTTAGCCTGCTGTGAAGAAATCTTGTAAAGAACGCTCTGTAAATCTCATGATCTAGTCCTTCAAGTACAGAAGAAGAAGAAGAAGATCGTCGTGTACAAGTCTCAGGCAAGTTAAAATTTTGCGAGGATTTTTCAGCTGAAAATCCAGGGGAGCTGCACAGAAAAATCGGAAACAATATTGTGTATACGAAGAAACATGCATTGCAAGATCTAGATCTGTGTTTTTGTCTGACCGCTCCCTAATTCGTGCTTCATCTGCAAGTCCGTGTTGTTCGAGATAATTGTGCAGCAGAAATTCGAGTGGATGCACGATGCGAGGAGCAACCTGTCTCGTTTCGCGGAGAGAGGAGGGAGAAGGAGAGAAGAAGAGCAACAAACGTTGGTTGCTGCAGTGTTGGTCTTGAGAAATCTTGTGTCATGCACGGGCAAATACAATTGCGACATATTCACAATTCTCTGTCTCTCTGTCTCTCTGTCAGTGCGTCTCTCTCTCTCTGTCCCTCTCTCGAGCTCTCTCTGGTACTGCATATCAATCGACAAGAAGCGAGAGTTTCCACATTTTCCGTAAGTAACGATCTTACATTCTTGATTCTTCAAAATATTTCTAAGAGACGAGACTCAAGAGGAATTCTGTAACAGGAAAGATTCCGAAACTGTTTTGTCGTTCGAATTGATCAAGTTCTGGCGCAGGAGGATCTGTGCCGCTGAGCGGTGAACTAAACCGTCATCAAACTTGTGTCAATAGTGGCAGCTTGATGTCAAAATCATCTTTCATGCCAGAATTGCGAAACAAAGGAGTAGCGCGCTCTCGAACTATTCTTCTTGTTTCGCGCTCGTCTGAAAGTTCAGGTAGAATCCTTCCGCTTGATCTCAGTCGTAAAATCGAGAGCAATGGCCTCTGTGAGCTGGAGATGCGGCAAGAATCGAAAGCTAGAAACGGAAATCTCTGAGGCTTGATCAGATAGGGATGTGCACAAGTCCTGCACCTGCTGCAGGTTGTCCGATCTCGATATTGGACTGAGCAGCCGCCGCCGCTGCTTTGGAGTGGTGGTTGAAGCTCATGTAAATGCGGCAGGCAGCAAGATAGTAAGTGACGGCGAAGGCAGTGGCCAAGAGCGTGATGAGCGCTCCGCCTGCAAACACGCCTGCGTTCACGGCGTAACCGCAAGAAACGGATGTTGCAACAGGCATGGGCCTTGGATTTTGCTTTGCATGGTGGTTGCTGCTGACCGCAGCTCCATAGAAGAAAAACATGACAGCAGTCACGCATGCTGCCCTGCACTCATGTCCATTGCACACACAACAAAACTGTCAATAGTTTCCTGTTCAAAGGTGAGTACTGTAAGACTTGTCAGAATTTTGTTGCAGTTCTAGTGTGTCAGACAGAGCTCTTGTCCGAGACCCTGTCTGAAGATAGATCTCTAATCTTTGGAGGAGACTGGGAGCTTACTTACCAGGAGAGGATGAGGCTTTTGATTGCGAGAGGTGCAGGGCTGATGTACTTGTTGATGCCAGGATTACAACAGACGCAGCCTCCAGCAACAGTGAGAGAGATCTGAGCAGCAAGAAGAAGAAAAGCTGCCATGATAGACAGGGACAAGGCTGGATTGTTGGGAATTTTGCACTTGTTCTCATCGTCAATCCATACAAGCTGATCCGCCTGCATCGACCAGCACCGTCATGGAATCATCACATCACGATCTGCACAGTTCTGTTGCTCTAGTGTGGAGATCATTGAGCTTGCGTGTTTCCAGAAATCCTTGCATGTTTCTTTCAGTGGGTCTAAGTTCTTTCTTGTTTTACTTCAAGATCGGTGACAACAACATGATTGATATGATCTTACAGAGACGCGCTTCCTCTCAGCAGAGAAGCCCATGATCGCTGCCACCGTCCCCACCATCGCTCCTACCGCTGCAATTATCGTCACTTTCAGTGGATACCGTGTGCCCAGCGCCATTCCTCCGAAATTCTGTTGCAAGCTCAACCTGTAAGTAAGATCTTCTCGCCCCACAAACACGTCTCTCAAATGTCTTTCTCCCTCTCTCCCGTTCTTTCTACCTTTCTTGGACACAGATTTTAAGACACCCAACAGATCGTTTCTTGCATGGAGTCATAGTACCTATCAAGAAACTCCGGAGCTGAAGGACGAAGCTGTTTTTCTTCAATCACGATCAGGTTTACCATCTACTTGATCTCAATCCTTTGCTCTTGTACAATGTACAGACACATGGCAAGATCTCTTTGAGGAAAGTCTCTTGGTACTGCTTGCCATTATCATTTTTCTTCAAGCATTTGTTGTTATATACTAGACTGCAGTGATGAATCTAACAAGCAGGTAACAGAAAGCAGCATTCATGAATGGTTGTTTGTTGTCAAGTGTTTTCTTCTTTCTTTCTTTTGTTTCTTGGCTGTACTGTTTCCACTCCATCCTCATCAAGATTGTCCAATCCTGGACTGGAGGTTATCCTTATCAAGATTGCAGAATCTTGAACTTGTTTCAGGTCTCAAGTCTGAAAACACACATGGGGGAGGTACAACCAAAACTCTAGAGACCATCAATCACCCATTTTCATGGAGAAGGTGGCATTGTTGATGAAGAGGGGGAGGAAGGATCCAGATGGTCTGTCAGTTTGCATTCAAAACTTGAATCTTTTTTGCATCCACTGCTGTCTGGAAATCTTCCTGTTTGTTTCAATTGCTGTCTTTTTTGTGCCTTCATGAGTTGCATTCAGTATGAATCTGTTACATCATCCATTGCCTGGAAATTTCATTGGGGTTTTCTTTTTTGGATTGTTGTCTCTTTACAAGCCTTTGAATGCATCTCTTGTTGCATATACCTTCTGCTGCATGGAAATCCTCTTGTTTGTTTTGATTGCTGTATTTGTTGTGCATGTGAGTTGCATTCAGAGTTTGAATCTGTTGTTGCATCCACTTCTGTCTGGAAGTAGGTTCTTGTTTGTTTCAATTATTGCTCATCTTTTCAGTGGCATGAGTTGCATTCAGAGTGAATCTGTTGTCACATCCACTGCTGCCTGGAGGTTTTCTTGTTCATTTCAATTGCTTGTCTTTTGTGTCTTGAGTTGCATTCAGAGTAAATCTGCTGGTGCATCCACTGCTGCCTGGAAGTCTTCTTGTTTTCTTTCAATTGCTCGTCTTTTCTGTGCCTTCAGTTGCATTCAGACAGAATCTGTTGTTGCAATCCACTGCTGCCTGGGAGTCTTCTTGTTTGTATCAGTTGCACGTCTTTTTTGTGCCTTCAGTTGCATTCATAGTGAATTCTGGTGCATCATCCACTGCATGGAAATTATCTAGTCTGTTACGATTGCTAGTCTCTTTTGTCAATTGAGTTCCAGTCAGAGTGAATTTCTGTTGCACCCCTTACCTGGAAATCTTCTTGTTTGTTTCCATTGCCAGTATTTTTCGTGTCTTGAGTTGCATTCAGAGTGAATTTCTCTAGCATCTATCAACCTCGAAAACTTTGTGTTTGTTTCAGTTTCTGTCCTTTCTGTGCCATTCTTTCTATCAAAAACCCATGAACAACTGAAACACAGAGACCACCAAGGAACTGCAGAGTGTAAGTAAAAACTTCTTCAGAAGTCATGAATCCTCTGGGAACTACTTCAGATCAAATTTGTCACCAGACAGAAAAATTCTGAACCTATCCTGCAAATGGGTTCATCAGAATCGTTCAAAACCTGTGGTTATATTTGATTACTTGACTGCATGATGGAATTGTGTGTGCCAGATTGCAGAGAAAAACTCCAAAACAACAATTTGAAGATGAAACTGTTACAAATCTGAAAGGGACAATAAGAACAGTAGGAGCTTTGTATGAAAAACCACTGTACATAAATTGCAAAAACCCTGTACAGTTTTTTGCAAAATTACACTGTACAGTTGTTGCAAAAATTCACTGTCTAGTTATTACAATTCAAATCATGCCATAGTAGTGTTTGTTTCTATCACATGATTTAAGGAAAAACAATATTTTCCAATAGCCACAATGAACAATTAATTTGAGAAAGAAACTAGAAAAGAGAAGAATGACATTGAACTCTTGATATTTGTGAGATAAAGTTATATCAAAACGTAGGCTTTCATGGTAAAGGGATGATAATGAAGCAAGATGTTACTTGGGTGCTGATTGCTATGAACATATCTTTGACAGAAAAATCATCTCCACAACACAAAGTGCACTAATTCATGAGGCAACTGAGCTTCAATCGAAATTCTTTGCAGTTGAGTTTAAGGCAGACAAAAATGCATCAGGAATACACACACAAAGCACAAGTGTTTACACATTACCCATCCAGAAACCTTAAGAATGAAAACAAGTCATGCATAACCTTCTTCTGGGTCTATTCCTGTCATCTCCAAAGCTTGAAACATTTATCTATCTGCAATCAAAAGACTACCATTCACACTCCCCAAAAAAAATTCCTCTACAGTAGTACTTGGCAATTTTGGTTTTAATTGAGGCAGGTTCCAGGAGTACAAATTTTGACAAGTCTGATCTTTCAATGGTTTATCTCTTGTACTAAAAACTGAATCACAAAATGCAGTTGGGAGAGACTAGTTCTTTGTCTAGCTTTGTCAATGCAATCCACATGACCAAAATCCAATTCTGGGGAAAAACATCAAAAGCAAAGAACAGGGATCCTTCATGGAAATTGGAGGATTCAAGCGTTGGGTAATGCCACTTTAGTATGATTTTGCCACTCCCACTTGAACTCTCGGGGCTGCAGTAGGTAGCAATCAAATAAGGTATAAATAAGATACAGTTTGTTTAATACCTACATAACCATTTGCAATAACCATCACTAGTCTAGTACAATAGTCATACAAATTGAAAACCCAAAACTTTTCTGGCACAAACTGATTCTTGCTGTAAGTAAACAGACAGATTTCTGGTACTATTTGAAACACTGAGGATCTGCGGAGAATTACATGACCCAGCACTTTCTCCCACTTTTTGAAGCTCTTCAGATTCCTGCCCTTCTCAACATATGTAATACTTGTTGCACCATAAGATCATGTCTCCTTTTCTGGTTTATGTGCAAGAAGATATCAAATTGGACATTGTACATACATGAGATCTTACTGCAACAACAAAATGGGTATGGACCTGCTGTGCACATGGAGAAAGGCTGAATGATCATGACAACAAGGTTGAAGAAGCAGAAGAAGAAGAAGAAGAAGAAGAAGAAGAAGAAGATCAGGGCTGAGATTCTACTCTTTTGCAATTCTAGAATGTGAGTGGGTCGGTCACATTGCAGCTGATTTTGAAAGTTTGATTGTCTGTCTGTCTCATGTAAGATAGCTCAATCCTTGCTCTGTTGAAGCAATCCAGAAGCTCATGTAAACCCACTTGCTTGCTGGTTGCACTACTCTAGAGGTTCTACAAGTTGGAAGTCTTTTAGAGACCTCTGAATCAGCAACAGCATCAACCAGAGAAGGGGAAAAAATGGGCTGGATCAATTGCAGAACAGCCCTTCTGCATCACAATTAGTGCCTTGAAACCACCAGCAGAGAATCAACCCTGAGAGTGAATAATCCGCCTTAATGATCTGCTTGATGATGAAGGTGCCTAAACATATTGTTTGTTTGCTGCCCAGATCATGAGACAGATGCTTTTTCATGTGTAATCAACTCTTTCCATATCTGGAACTTTCAATCCTCTTCAACCCAAATAGTTTTGAGCTCCACTGACAAGCTTTCTTTCAGTCTGCTGCTCTTGCATTTCTTTCTTTTTGCTTCATTTGCCATCTCAACTTACGCCCTTCAATCTCCAGACTGGAGTACGAAATTGCATCATCATCTCGGTGATTCTTCGAAGAGACAATGTGCTGACACTGAAGCCATTATCCCCATTGGACTTTCACATCTCCAACAGCAATTTGATTCTGTTACTGCAGACCCTCCAGATGGTTGTCCAGATGGTTTGAGGGTTTTCCTTCCAGCTAACTGAGTACTCAGGCCGCAAGAAATGCCGAGCTCCCATCAAATCTGCATCTTCCTTCTGGAGGAACAAAAGCAACACTGCTGAACAGTCCACCTTTCAATGCACCAACTGATGTGAAAAAATATGAGTTGATTGAGAGAGAGACACACACATACACACACACACACACTTAGAGAGAGACGCACACAGACAGACCCACGAGCTTGGAACCCTAAATCAGCGAGCATACGTTGCCGATACGGTACACTTCGCGTATCGATCCAGGGGGATGGTGATAGATCAGTCCGCAAGCAACTGATGAACAGCGATCAGTTTGTTGCTGCACGCTTCATTCATCGACCCAATCTCTCTTTTTTCTTGTTTCTTGCTCAGCATTTCGTCCTCTCTTGCTCGAGCTGTTCTTCTAGCTTTGCATCTTGCCGCTTCCGGTTCTTGCCTATCTCTTCTCATCCCGCTTCATCTTATCGCTCGCCGCTCGTCAAATTCCGAAATCCAAGTAGCTCCAGTCACGCGTGGGAGAGAATACAATTACAGATTTGTCCGCGAGCTAGCGAGCCAGCCAGAGGAGGATTTTTGGTTAGGTACATTGCAAAATTGTTTTCTGTTTTGGAAGAAGCTCTTTCAGACATATCTATGATGGGACTTTCCGTCATAGATTTGCAACCCTACTTGAGATGGAGGGAGGATTCTCTTGCGCAAACTGCTGCTGCTGCTGATGGGTCAGAGGAGTCGTCCAAGGAATTCAATGGCTTAGCAGAGATGGAATTGAATGATGAGGAATTGAGATCGAGCTGTGAGAATGTGGCCACATGTTTGCGGGAAACAGGAGCACTGGTGGTGAAAGATCCTCGATGCTCTTCCAAGGATAATGATGAGTTTCTGGACATGATGGAGCGCTACTTTGGTCAATCTGATGCTCTCAAGCGTAAACAAGAACGACCGGATTTGCATTACCAGGCAATCTTCTGAGAGTTTCTTTTCCTTTCTTAGCGGTGATGTGTTTTTTTTTTCTTTCGCTTTGTTAGAGATGATGGAGTTTGACAGGAAAAGGAGAAAAAAAAAAATTTTAAGCTGCAAAGTTTCGAGGAGGAGGGTTTTGGAGGAGTTCGGAACTTCAGAAGTGTGAGTTTCGTGTTTACCTTCTGCTCTTGTGAGGGCAGGTGGGAGTGACACCGGAAGGAGTGGAGATGCCCAGATGTGCAGTAGACAAGGAGCTGCAACAAGTGATGCAAACGTTGCCTGCAGATGCAAGGCCTCAAATGCCCACTGGTCCTGATCCCAAATGGCGATACATGTGGCGTGTTGGACCTCGTCCTTCCAAAACCAACTTCCAGGTTTTCCAACCATTTTCTTGCTTTCACGCCCTCCCTTTGCACTTGGCTTTTTTTTTCCTTCTGAAATCAGAGTTTCTCTGTACCATACCCCCTTCGTGACCTTTGTCTTAAGAGAAGACTCCAGAATCCAGAAGAAGAAGAAGTCAGTGTTGTAGATGATAGAAGAGAGAACTCCAGGATCAAGAAGAAACAAGTTGGTGAAGATGATGGAAAGTGAGAACTCAAGGATCGATAAGAAGTCGGTGTGTAGACGATAGAAGAGAGAACTGCAGGATCCAGAAAGAAGCAAGTTAGTGCAGATGATGGAAAGAGAAACTTCAGGATTGGTAAGAACAAGTTGGTGTTGTAGATGATGGAGAGAGAATTCGAGGATCCATAAGAAGAAGTTGGTGTAGATGATGGAAAAAGAGAACTCCTGGAAGAAGAAGAAGGTGCTGTTGTAGATGATGGAAAGAGAGAACTCTAGAACCTGGAAGAAACAAGTTTGGTGCAGATGATGGAAGAGATTCCAGGATCTGTAAGAAGAAGTTGTTGTAGATGATGGAGAGAGAATTCCAGGATCCATAAGAAGTAGTTGTTGTAGATGATGGATGAGAATTTGAGGATCCATAAGAAGAGATTGGTCTAGATGATCAAAGAGAATGCCAGGATCCACAAGAAGAAGAAGAAGAGGGTGTAGTTTGCTTTGAGCAAAATGACAAAAAAGTGCATATGTCTCCAGGGTGGTGGCAGTAATGCTTCTTCTCTGTGGAACCAAATTGTTGAAGCGTTGTCCAGAAACTGTTTGTTTGTGTTATCAGGAATTGAATTCGGAACCAGTGGTGCCTGAAGGATTTCCTGAATGGGTGGAGCTCATGAATGGATGGGGCCACAAAATGATCTCTGCTGTTGAGGTAGAGTTGTGTTTCTCTATGAGATCCTCATATGAGCACTTGATTTTCATTTGGCTGAAATCGGAAATTTTCACATTGCTATTGCCATGCACACATGTAATTAGTTGCACAAAATCTGCTGTTTTTGCTGGTATTGTTTCTGAAATACGTACTTGTGCAGATTGTTGCAGAGATGGCCGCAATTGGCTTTGGACTTCCACGGACGTCCTTCACTTCAATGATGGCAAATGTAAAAACAGCAAGCTTCTTTTTTTTCCTGCAGACAAATAGCAATGTGCAATGTTTGTCAGATTCCGTGCCAAATTCCTTGACTCTAGAGCATTGGATTTCTTTCACAGATTAGTCATTGAAGTACATTTGAGAGATTTTTAGCATTTTTTCTCTGTGATAACTGGCTTCCCAGGGACCACACTTGCTAGCACCAACTGGCAGCAATCTTTCCAAGTATAATGAACTGGGCTATGTTTTTGCGGGCTACCACTACGACCTCAATTTCCTTACAATACATGGACGAAGCCGCTTCCCAGGACTCTTCATCTGGCTCAAAGATGGTCACAAAGTTCCAGTGAAAGTTCCAGAAGGCTGTCTCCTTCTACAAGCAGGCAAACAGGTCAGCTGAAAGTCAAGTTTCTCTAAAAACTCAGTGGCACTGCTTTTAGGTTAGAAAAAACAGAACAGGTACCACTCTCAGCTGGGCAGATTGTACTTCCAAACTGTGATACATTAACTTAGTGTTCATAACAGGATGTTTTGGGTTGTGGGATGGCTATCAACAGCTTGAATGGCTAACAGGTGGAGAGTGTGCTGCGGGGATGCACGAGGTCGTGGTTAGTGAGAACACACAAGAAGCTATCAAAGCTGCCAGAAATTCTGATCGCAGCTTGTGGAGAGTTTCTTCCACGGTAATAAAATCAATGTGTATTTTCTCTGCTTGCACTTTTTGAGGGAACTGGAATCCAGGAATAAAATCTGTGCTTGCATCTGTTGATCTATACATATTCTAGAAAGACATTTTTGCCTTTTGTTCACTGTGCTGCCATCCTGCTTCTATATATGGTTGTACCCCTGAACTGAGAAAATTTCATGAGAGAATAATCTTATTGGGTTGGTGGACCAGACCTTTGCGCACATTGCATCAGATGCAGTACTTCAGCCACTTGGCCACTTTGCTGCAGCAGCAGGTGCACACCAGTACACCCCAATTCATGCAGGTGACTTTGTGGAAGCAGAGCTTGCAGCCATCAACTTAAAACGGGCACCCTGCTAAGAAACCTCTTTCTTACATTGATCAGCTATTGCTTCTCCCAAGGAGGATGTGATAGCTGGGGTGACTTTCCCCTGGAATTGTAACAACACTTAATGATTACCAGCCTACCTTCAGTGATGTACCAGAGGATTCTGGTGCATCAAGAAGGTATTGTCAACCTGGAGAAGTTACAAAATAGACTATGGGCAAGGGTACTGTCATGAAAGTCCAAGCTGTTCCTTTTCATGTAACTTTCATTAAGGCTCCTGTAAGAGTCCAAGCAGAAAAATTTCCTGGAAAGTATCCTCATCACCCTTTCTTCATTCTTTCTCTGGCCTTCCTTCTTGAAAGGCAGGAAAATATACTTTGTTCAGTAGCAGTGACTCAGACTGGGAAGCTGTACAATTTGTTGTAAATAATCTGAAAGAGTCTATTTATTATTTGGTAGAGATGAAACTGCAGAGTGGAAGTACAGCAGAAGAAGATTGATCATTCCAATCAGATGTGACTCTTTGGGTGTTTACCTCTCTGAGATTTCTATGCACCTTTGGTTGCAGCAAGAAGAAAGTCTCTGGTGTACCTAATGGGTTACCTGTTTCTGGAAGTAGTTGCTCTTTGTAGGTTTTTGTAACCAACTAGTGTTGCTGTACTCCCCTTGCTGTGAGGTCTTTGATGACCATGGTATTGTCCATCATGAGAGCAAGTACTCGTGGACTGAGGTGAGAATGCCTGTTTTGATTTTCTCACAGTTAGGATTGGGATTTCTGTCACATGTACAATTTTATAGTCAGAATAGATTCAATCCATGAACAAGCTGTTTATACAAGAAGCTAGTTTCTGGCATCCTTGTAATCACCATCTGAAAGAAAACAGGAATTTCTGAGCTTCCAAAATTTCTTGTTTGGAAGGACATAGGGAGGAATCATTGATGCCTAAACCCTACACACAAAAACCTCCCACAAAAGAAGACTCTAAAACACTCATTTTTGCATCCTGGAGGGAGGTGATAGAAGGTTATTACTTTTCCAACAAGAAACCAACAGAAAAGGTTTCATGACTCTGCATCAAATGCTGTGCTTTGATCCACAGAAAATTTCTGAAAGGGTTTCATGATTCTGCTGCAAGTGCTATGCCTGGATCCACAGCAAATTTCTACCTTCTACTCAACCAGTTGCACACAAGTATGCATCTTTGAAGACCAAAATGAAGACGTCATCTGCCCTTGTGATTCAGTGACTACCAGACAATCAATCTTCAGCAAGTGCATTATTTCTGGATGTTTTCAACAATGGATCTATCTGTTTGCTCAAAACAATGCAAGTGCGGTATTTCTGGATATTTTCAAGAATGCATCTATCTGTTTGCTCAAAACAATTGAAGCAACACAATTCCTGAAGGGAACAGAAGAGAAGGGGAGGAATCAGACCAGGAGCCTACACTATCTTCTGCCAAAGATTGCACAGCAGAAAGTCTGAGCCTTCAGATTCAGACAAAGAATCACACCTACCAGCACTAAATTCTTCCCACCCTCCAGATCTCACAACAAATACCATCACATGGTTTAGAATTGACAAGCAGCTGAACATCCTCCTTGTCCTCCACAACAACACTTCTGTCCATAGATCTCCTCTGCTGCCTGTTCACTCTTGGCCTTACAACTCCTGCTGCTACTAGCTTTTGCCTGTTGCATGCCCAATTCTCTGCCAAATTGGTCACTCTAAAACAGATCCAAATTGTCAAAGAACATGAGAGTGGTTACAGATCACAGAGGAGATTCCTAGCATCACTATATTGAAGATCTCTTAGACAATGCACTTCTTGGACACAAAAGCTGAGCTAACTTCACATCACTCTGGCCCAGGTTCAGGCTTGTGGTAAACAATTGAGGCATGGAAATGGAGTGTGACACAGTCTTGCTTTGTTATAGCTTTTGGTCCTCTGTTAAAAAAAAAACTTCTCTTGTCTTATCTGTCTTGTACACAACACGAGAAGTTTTGTACAGAAGAGCCTTTCTTCTGCCACAAACGAACGAGACCTTCACCGTCGCAAACAAACAAGCGCTTGCTTATGGAACACCGAAGTTATGTCCCATACCTTTTGGCCTGCAAGCATTCGAGGAAACTGTGTATTTACTGCTGCGACGGCGATGTAGAACTCACTTACCTGGGCGGGGTCGATCGGCGATCAAGATGGCCGATGGCCTAGGGGATTGTACTTCATTGCACAAAGAAGAAGATGAACCTAGCATCTTCCTGCTGGAGGCATGCACGTCGTAATTTGTGGAAGCGAGGGTTCGCGTTCGCGCGGCCCTTACCAAAGAATCTTCAAATCTGGAACTTCGCGACCTCTCCGTAACAAATCGAAAGTGCAGATTTGGATTCCAGAATGTGCTTATTCATTGGTTGGAGAATTTTATCCATGACGTCTGAAAGGGAACAAGATAGTTTACTTTGTCACGTACCTGGAGATCTTCTTCCATCTGCAGATCACGAACTGTTGGAGAATATTGTGCTTGACGTCTGAAATGAAACAAGATGGGGTACTTTGTCACGAACCTTGAGATCTTCTTCCATCTGCAGGTCACAGACTGTTGGAGAATGTTGTGCTTGACGTCTGAATGGCAACTAGGTAGCATACTTCGTCACGGACCTTGCTCGATCTTCTTCCATGATCTGCACAATGTAGCAAGAATATTGATTGTCGAATTGCTCACCGATCGCTTGTGTACATGGTTAAAATAGATCTACGATTTCTGAGGAACTTCGCAACCTCTACGCGCAACAAATCTGAAGTGCGGAATCTAAGTCTGTGGTAATTACTAGTGTTGGAGAAGGTTGTACATGCCTGATGTACATAATAATGGCAACTACATAGCATACTTCGTCACATACCTGGAGATCGTCTTCTATCTGCGACTGATCTTTTCATGTTGCAACTTAGCAAAAAAATCGATTATCCAATTTCTTGCTGACTTCTGCACATAGATAAAGCAGATCTGTGAATTCCACGATGTATACAGCCAAACGTCTCCAAGTTTATGTAAAAGCGGTGGACAAAGAAAATCTGGTGTTATGATGTCCAAAGAATTTTGCTGTGAGATTGGATATTCTTCTCCTCAATTCGTCTTCTTCTTCTTCCTCCTCCTCCTCCTCCTCCTCATCTTTCCTTCTCTTTCATTTCACAAGTGCAGGTTTTGAATCCTCATCCCCTGAAGCTCCTCGCATAATCATCACATTCACCTTAACATGCTTGTCAGGAAATCTTCAATTCACATTTTGTCATTTTGATCCCAAGGAAATTTGTCTCTGGGGTCTCATTTGTATTACATGCTCTTAACAAAAGTGTGTGACTTTGTTAGTTTCAATCATAATCTTAGGAATGATGTATGTGGAGTCTAATTTGTGTACATGATTTTTGATGTGTGTGCCTTTGTTGGTTTCAATAGTGTTGGGCATCAATCTAATATCTTATGTCACCAAAACAAAACAAAAATTCTCAATGTTCATTGGTTATGAACTAGGTAACCAACAAGAGGAGGTTGCTAGTTATTGAAAATAGCTCAAGCACAAGAGCATTAATAATTAGTGACCTTGAGCTGATTACCAAACATAAAATATCATCACATTTTTTCCTTTGTATATTTTGATCTTTCATTAGGCTAAAAAAATCTTGTTCAAACATAAAGCATCATCACATTTTTTCCTTTGTATATTTTGATCTTTCACTGGGCTAAACAAATCTTGTTCAAACATAAAGCATCATCACATTTTTTCCTTTGTATATTTTGGTCTCTCACTGGGCTAAAAAAATCTTGTTCAAACATAAAGCATCATCACATTTTTTCCTTTGTATATTTTGGTCTCTCACTGGGCTAAACAAATCTTGTTCAAACATAAAGCATCATCACATTTTTTCCTTTGTATATTTTGGTCTCTCATTGGGCTAAAAAAATCTTGTTCATTGACATCACACTTATGTCATAGGAACAATAACTTACACAATCCAGAAGGTATTTTCCAACTTTGCTTATATAGTTAACTTCCACCATGTGGAAGTTACCACCTTGCATATCCTTCCTCACAACAATGCTTTTCAAATTTGATCAACAAACCCTTCTCCTATACATAATCATTTGTCTTGAAATACAAAGCATACCCTTTTCATACATGCATGGAAAGGTGTATAGTAAAATCCTAGGTCTAGGGCTTTACAAAAAAGGATGCTAGTTATGTAAAGCCAAGTGCGAGCCCACTTCTAATAAGCTCTTGATAAGGACCTTACTAAATGTCAAAAATTTGTCCCCAAAAATAAATTTTTATTATTCTATAAAAACTCACATGCAACACCTACTTTTCTATGTATTTCGAGAAGTTTGCATCTTCTTGAATCTTATATCCAACTCTTATATTCCTCCATTTTATGTGTTTTAAAAGGTTTAAGGTTTAATGTTCTTTTGCTCTTATGTTGTTGTCTTTTTTTTTTTAGTCTTTTTCATCGAACATGACACCTTTGTAACCTCTTCAAAACTTCAGGTTTCATCTTTCTTTTTCAAACTAAATCAAGCAATGTAACATCCTCTATTAACAACCAAACCCAAAACCATGTCCTTTCCCAAACCTCTTTCTAATGCAAATCCTTGGATTTATGTTGAAAAGCCTACGAAGAAAAAGAAGGAATGTGAAAAAATAAGGTGTTAAAAAAAATTTGGAATGTCAAACTTCCATGAGCTAAATCAACGACAAATGAACATGTGAAGGTGCATCAAGTTAGATGCAAGGTTTGTTCCAAAATACAAAGAGAAAGGAAAAATTGTTGGCTTTTAAATTGAATAGTTTTTAAAACCATCATGGAAAGAGGAAGGCCTTAGTGATAATCCTTTAAGTTTGTAATGTTATTGAACAAAAACCTTATCCATGCCAAGAATGAATGTTTGTATGCAACAACCAAAAAGGATTCAATTTTCAATAAAATCTACCATGTTGTTCTTGGAAATGAAAAAAAAATTGGTGCATTTTTTTCTTTGTTTACACATGTTGTCTAAAGATAAACCTATGACTAATTATGAAAGTATGAGAAAATTGTTACATTGCCTTGATGTCAAGACTTTTCCAAACACAAGTGGTCGGGAAATGGCATCTTACACACATGAATTGATTGTTAATAAAACCAAATCTTTGGTTGAAAATGTTAAGTGCATTTTTCTTTCACATGATGAAGTGACAACTTTTGATCAACAATTTTGGTTTCCATTTGTGCTTATGTTGTTGAAGATTGGTAACAAACTCCATTAATATTATCCTTGTGGAAAATGGTTGATGGGGCCACTTCTAATAATTTCAAGCATATTTTTGTGGATGTCATGGTGTCTTTTGGTGATTTGGATCAAAATACAATTACGCCCAAACTAATATAACACCGCATTTGGTGACACACAATCAACATGTGTGATAGCTCAATTCAAAGATCAAAAAGCACCATTTATTATCAATGTGCATTGTATGAGCCATTGCACCAATTTGGCAATCTAAGCTCTTTCTAAATTGGGTGTTATGAGAAAGATTGAAAATGTGCTACAAAGCTTATACATACATATTTTTGTCATAGTCCAAGAAAAATTCAAGAATTTGTTGAACTAATCAACATTGTGAAAACTAAGGGTCAAAAAAATTTGAAAAACATCAAAACCCACTATATTTTTATGATGCCCCATCTAAGAGAGTTTTGGGTGAATGCATGGTATGGTGGTTCAATTTCAATGGATAAGACACTCCATAAAAATCCACGTAGTACTATTAAAATGGTTGCCTATTATTATATCATTATTTAAATAAGGGATTACATAACGGTTTAAACTAATAAGCTCAATAGAATGGGCTACCCACTTGTATATTCCAATGTCATTTATTATAGGGGGGAAAAAATTAAAAACCAAATCTAAAATTACAACTTATAAGGACTCATGAGGGAAAACCCCAATCTTTTATCATTCAAAAGTCCATAATTTCATTTTGGCTTAGGTTTTTGAAACAAGGATTCCACGTATGAATTTATTATGTCAAATTATATCATATGTTGAGACCCTATAAATGGTTTGAAATGAAATTCAATGTCAAAATTTCAATCTTATTTCATTCCAATTAGGTGGTCAATCTATACTTTTAATTTTAAAAGTCCATTACTAAAACTAAATGTACATTTTTTGAAAACAATTGTACATATGTATTAATAATCAAGTTATTAAATCTAGATATAATGGCCAATTGACAAATCTAAGCATATTTTTTTCCCATAGGTGTTCAAACCAATGGTACTACAAAAAAATGAGCCACCATACTATGCATTTAGCCTTTTATCTAAATATCATGCCTTGGTTTTGAAGATACATCAAAATGTTAACATTATCACACAAGATACCCATAATTTGGAGTTGTTTTATGACTTGGAAATAATGTTGTGGATCCCTTGTATCATACCCATGCACGAGGGGTTAAATGAGTGGATTAATTCCCAATCCTGATAGTGTTTTGTATTTGATTTTGTGGTTGAAATAAAGTTGTGCCATGTAGATTTATCCTACTAACACATTGACCCCTTAGAATGTGTACATGAGTGATGTATTCAATGGGTACCAAAACTTACTAAATGGGACATCCAATGTGGTGGCACATAAATGGGCACTTGAATTGAATATTGGTTTAGAAAACTTGAGTTTTGAAATTGCTAACATTTTCATCATGCTACATTCTTGTTGTTTTAAAACATCACCCTATGTGCAAGTTGCTCATGTCATTTTCCAACAAACCAATAACCATGTGCAAAAACAATGTTTTAAAGTAATAGCCAAGGTCAATTTTGATGAACTTGAAAAGTGATTTCCTACCCAAGATTATGTGATGGATACTTTAGGGTTGGTTTACCAAAAATACTTGATGAAATCTTCATATGCATAGACCTTTCCTATTCATATGGCTATTTTGAAAGTCTTTTATTGTCAGCCCAAGAAACTTGGATCCACCCAAACTTAGATCCTAACAATTTTTGATGTGAATGTTTTGAACCTACAATCTTATTTTTTCAAGATCACAATGATATCTAATGTTTAATGGGTTATGGACCAACCCATAGATTTCAATCTAATGTCTAGACTTGGAAGAAGATTTTTTCCAATGTATTGTTATGTGCTTGAATTTGTAAGTTCATAAAAGTAGCAAAGTTGATTGTGGTTTAAATTATGAGATCTATGAAAGATGAAAGAACTTTCTCAACCTTGACATTCATGAAGACGAGATTATGAAATGGGCTTTGTGAGCATTTGGATTTGGTGGTTCATATGTTTCCACAACCTTTTTATACCATTGATACTTTCCTTATGATGATGTCATCACAACTTGGAGTGATGAGAAAACAAAGAAGGGTATTATGGCTTGATATGTTTTAGCTTCATTGAAGGTTCACTAGCAATTATTCAATGTTATTGTGTAAGTGGAAAATTTTGTTCTTTTTAATCATTACAACTATCATGTGGTATAGTCCATGAAACTTCCCATGCCTAGGCCCCAAAAACCTTATTTTTGTATTGTAAATGTCTGGCATGCTTTCCTCAATTTTTAGCATGTATATGCTTCATTTTTTAATGGTAATAGGTATTTAATCTTCTTGAACTAGAATCGTACACTTTCCATTTGATTCAATGTGCATTGTGTATGGGTTATTTTCAAAATTTTAGGAAGTTTGTGTTACAAACTTACAACTTGTAAGCTCTAGCTTCTAACTTTAAGTTCTTAGAATGTATCATGATTGTGTGGGTTTTAAAGGTTTCAAGTGACAACTTGAATCATGTCACAAACAACCCATAGGTCCCATGATGCCAACCATTTGTGAATGAACCCTTCTTTGGACATGAGCAAAACCAACATTTATCTCATGATGGAATTGTGTACCAAACTAAGACTAGTGGCAATTTTTGGCTAACAATTATGGAGATCAGAAAACCTAACCATGTGCAAGTTGATGGAAATGAACAAAATTGAATTTGACAAGGGGGGAATATTAGGGTTGGGTCATAAGTGACCTTCAACTCCATGAAGAACTTGAATGAGCTGTGCACATAATCGAAACTAATCCAATTCTTACATGAGTTGCATTAAATCATTATCCTTAACACAAACACAAACACTACATGTTTTCAAATGAAAGCTAATTACTTGCATGATTATTTTAAGCAAACAAATGAAACACTGCAGAAGATATCAATTCCTTATTGCATATTTCTTGACATATGTGTTGTATCATGGTGGGGTGACTAAGGAGTATCGCTAGTGTTTTCCATTCCAAACCCTAATACTACAACTGCAATTAAGAGAAATTTTATGTGGGGATATGTGGTTCTCAAGGGGCTCCTTCCTTGGCATCTACAACACTGGAATTTGTGAGGCATAAATGTTCAACATCAGTTAAAGAATTCATCAGTTGAAGAGTGAGAGATGATGGCTTTTTTATTTTTCCTATCTTGAACACAGCATTTGTTAATATTTAACACATCTACTCTACCAACATAGAATTGAGGGGACAAAAAACAACCACAATACTCTAATTGAAGAATTTCTTACCATCAAAATTGAACAGCTCATTCTGCCACATTTCCCTGGAATGTGAACTCAACATTAGAGCTCATTTAATCACATTCAAGGTTGTTGCATTCTATGTGCTTCTATGTTGGGTTGTTGCATTCTATGTGCTTTGCAAACAACCCAACATAGCCTTCTCTCAATATGTAACACAAGCACATAGAATGCAACCCAACAAACCCAATTGAGAGAGGGGTTCAAACAAAAGCTTGGAGGATTGGATTTATTTGCTGGGAACCAAACTCAACTAAAAGTACCCTTGAGTATCGATTGCAGAACATAGACCCCATCAGACACAGCCATAACTTTTATTAGATCCCAAACTGTTTTGGAATATCAACCATGCAGTAAGAAATTGCCAGGTTGGTGGGGAAAGGGACTCCATATTGTCCAATCAAACTAGGAGGTGGAACTCACCATCAAGGGTCAAAATTCACTGCCATTCTGACAGTTAGACATATCTCTAAACATATCATGATGAGAGAATAGGTGAGGCTAGTCAAGATATTGACAGGGAGCACATTAGAATAGATTTTTTGATGAGACAAATCATAGGTTGGGTCCTCACTTCATCCACTTTGCACTGAGAAGTTTTCACATACATGGACTTCACTTTTCATGCAAATCAATGCAAAAAATTGGTACAGTTATCATCTCCAACAGCAGCCCTGTGATTCTGATGGTGGTTCAAACCATCTCTGTTTCACAGGTGGATCACCTTGTAAACTGCACCCAGCACCCCATGTTCCCAGTGAGATTAATTACTGCCAGATTTGTTAAATTGCTCTACTGCGCTACAATGACAATGGCAAAAGCATCTTACCTTGGAAGAAAAGGGTCAGGACAGTTGTCCATAAAATCCACCAACCTGCTCATTACCACACTCTCAATTTCAGTTGAAAATCCACACACACATTTCACATGTAAGGTTCCCATTGGCAGCAGAGAGTACTACGTGCAACTTGACAGATTTCAACAAGGCTCCAATGGCATTGTGAGCTGGCCTCATTGAACTGCTGCAAGCAACTGCCATTGGTGGTTCAGGCCAAGACATAGCACGGCTGAAACACTTGACAAAGATATATTCCAAAGACAAGAAAATTTCCTTCAGAGTCGTTTATTTCATTACTAATGGACAGTGTACATACTCTTTGCAAGCTTTTGAAGCTGGAGGAATATTATCCAAAGCATTCAACTCATCCTGCACAGATCCACACACGATACATTTAGCATCCCCCACCCTCAACAATAAGAAGAAAGAGATTTCTGTACATTAGCTATCTCACATTATAACAAAAGGGCTGCACACAAATTTCCACATTTCTAGTCCAAGTTACCTGCAGAGTCAAATATTGTCCAACTAGCTGAACAAAATCAAGGGTGGCTCACCTCTGCATTTGGACTGTTCTACATACCAACTCAAAACATCCCACTGAGTCGTTTATTTATGTTCAGCAAAAATTTTCACAGTATGTCTCAAGAAAGATATGGTACTGACAATTCACAGATTCCACTCCGTATCACTTACAGGTGGAATCTAAGCTGCGGAACCCTAATATGTGGACTACTTCCCATCATGATCAACTTTTCATGGAGAAGGCAACTTTTTATATGCTCACATCCATCAGGGCGTTCACACAATACGATTTCTTTTGACAGATCTCAGGTAAAACCCACCAATAACAAAGTGTCGCTCAGCATTTACTGTTTCCTTCATGCCATTAGATAAGAGAGTGAACAGAGATATCAGCTTACTTGGAGCATCCGAATCTCCTGAGTGAGTCGCTGCAACTCAGCACGCCTGCGGTGGCGGCCCCGCACATCTGGTGCACTGGGTGGTGTCAATGGTTGTACACCTGCTGATCCCTGATGCCTTGGTCTCCGCGCTGTAGCTCCAGCTGATGTCGATGGCCCTCCATTGTTTTGATTGCCTTGATAGGCTCCCTTTGACTGCATTCTCTGAACCCTAAGATTTTTTTTAAAAAACACTTACTCTTCTTCACTTCACTTTTGCACTTCTCCTGAACCAAAACCAGGTAGTTTTCTTCCTCAGATATCTTCCTCTTTGGATCCAAACTCTCACAAAACCCCTGTTTTGCACGCACATGCAAGCGAGACACAGAGAGAGACACAAAGAGCGAGCGAGCGAGCGAGCGAGAGTTTTAGGGTTTGGAGCTCCAGCAACGAAGAGTGGGCGTTCCAGTCTGTTGTGCTTTTCCGCACTTCCAGAACGTCTTCTGACATTCCCACACAGTGTGGAGTTAAATGCTAGAACGACCTTGAAGCTAAATGAAAATTGATTTTTTATTCCTAATATTTTTAATTTGAAAAAATTAATTTGAAAACAATGAAAAAAATAGTACATGCTTGTAACAAATTTTAGGTCTTTAGTTCATTCTCTCTCTCTTTTTCCTTTTACTCAAAAACTTATAATAGCACTAACCCAAGTACACAATCAACATGCTTCCTAATTGAATGATGTTGCCATATACCATGTGATGGTAGCTAGGTTTAGGGTTTAGAGTATTCGGTTTTCAATAAGCTTCTATACACAACCCATTGCTCCAAGTTTGATGCGATTTCATTTCTACCATCCCCACGATCACGAGAGTTTTTCAACCTTATGTGTGGACCTAGTTCTTTTGTATTTTGCTTAGTCGATTCTACTTGACCATTTCTACAAAAGTTTGATAGAAAGAAATCTCCTTCAAGGTGTGATCACCCATATCACACACCAAAAACCATGTCATGTCTTAATGAAAACTATTCAATTTTTTTAAAAAAAATTTTGTTGCATTGCCATGTGAAAATTATGATAATTATGAGAAATTGTGTTGAATGACTTATACGAATGTTGAGGAATACAAATTTTTAATTTAATTTAATTTAAAGTTTTGATTTTAGGTGAAAAAACTCTTGAACTTGAATGACAATTGTGTCAATTGTGTCAACCAAGGATAGATTTACAAAAGGTTGAACTTAAAATTGTTTTGATTAAAAACATTTAATGGTGAAAAAATTGAGATGATAATAACCTACTACCCACCCTCAAAAAACAATCACAATGTAAAAAATGTCCATTTAAAAAAATTTAAAAACTCAAAATATGTTTCAAAATCTCAAATTTTCAAAAATAATTTATCACGTGCAAATGATGTGTAATGTACATAGCATACACAACAAAGTTATAATTTATAACACAAAAAAAAATCCTCAAATAATTGACATATTTTAATATGATTTAGAATTATGATCATTTTTTAACACAAAATGTATATCTACACATCTTTAAAATTCATATATATTCAACAATAATTAAAACACAACATGTGATGTATTAAGGCAACTCTAGGCCCAATAACAAGTTGCAAAAACATTCTTTCAAAAAAAAAAATTGTGAAAAAAAACAAAGGACTCCAAAAAGAACTTGCAATCCCTAGATTTAACAACATGTATGGCTTCTTTGATCACAAAAACCTAGGCATTTCAACATCTTGTTCTCACAAGGATCCAAACATTTGGCAAATCTCAACTAATTTTATAGTGTTTCCATTCATACAAATACACTATCCTTTTTATCATGTTTTAAAGTTTTTCAACAATGAAGAAAAGTTTACATCCAATCAAGCAAATGTTTTGAAAACCAAAATCCACAATAGCAAGGTTAGACCAAAAAATAGCAAATAAAAATGTCCTTAAAATCCATTTGGGTTGAATTTTTTTTGTATTTTTTATGAATATTAGGATGACTAGGTAATTGGACAATAACAATCCAATGATTTCCAACAATGTTTTTCATTTATGTTTAGATAACATTAGATATCACTATCTTGTGCATGTTTGCAAAAATGTAGCATAAAAAAATTAAAATTAAAATTAAATTCAACATGGTATCAACTTTGTAAGAATCAGGGCATTGAAAGTATTGCAAAGCCTTGGAAAATAGCTATTTTTTAGTTATGTTCCTTTCCCATGTTGCCTTTTTATGTTTTCTTCCTCTAAGACCTTTGGAGTAGCCTTGGATAGTATGGTAGGTTTGCTTTTAGACAATAGAACCTACCCTTTTCTTTTATTCTTTGCGTGACTTCTTATTTATTATTTGAATGGTTGTAATAAAGTAAGCAATGAAGGAAGTTTTTTTTATATTAATAATAAGGTGTTGACCTTGTTCCTTTGATCTTACCTCTTGGAGGACAATAATGATTAAAGGTTGCAATTTCACCCCTTAACAATTCTACTTTGAGGGGATTGTGGGGGGTATGGAAAGAGATTGTATGTTGGAAGAACAAATAATACAAAGGTGTGTGTGAAAATTATAAAATGAGGGTATGTTTTGTTTCCTTGTAGATTTGTTTTTTTCTTTTGAGTTCACTTTCTTTTAAAATTATAGTAGGTTGAAGGAGTAATCCTCTAAGAATTAAAAGGTTTAGGTTTAGGTACCCTTTATTTTTCTTCATTTTGAATTTTATAATAATTCATATCCTTGGAGATTTTTTACCAATTTTGGATTGAAGTAAGACCACTTTCTCAAAAGCAATATTTTTCCTATTTGTGTTCACATTTTAATAAAAAAAATTTAACCCAATAACTTCTTATTTTGATAATAATAAGACTGTTGGGTTCACAAATATATAGGGACCATGTAAAGTTGCACATTAAACTAACTTGATTGTGAAAACTTTATTTCATTTGTCTTTTCTATGCAAAAATTGAATCATTCATGTAATCCACTTACAATTATTACTCACAAAACTCAAAATGGTTTTTGGAAAATTCTAATTTGGTTGAATTCTTGGAGTAAAAGACACTTAAGGTTTTATGAAATGTTAATATATGTTGGATGTCCATGTGGTTTTTGCCCAAAAATCTTGATAGAATGCAAATCAAAGGTTATGCACATCTACAATGAACAAAATAACCAACACTGCAACACAAGCTAAAATGTTTTGTGTGACATTGAAACTTTTTGGGTTTGATTTTTATCTTACCTTTGGTTGAATGCATGTAGTGCAAGTTTTTCAAGCTTGTGATGTTTAATTCATTTGTAAATTCATTGATAGAATCAAGGCATGTAAAGAGGATATGTACAAAATTTATGTTGATCAAGTTACAAAATGTGGGCATGTTTTATGGAATATTTCAAACCTTCCTTGTTATTGTGGATCACATCTATGATCTTCTACACAAGGGTTACAAATATGAACTTAAGTTTGATATGGAATATTTGGGATTTCATTTTTCTCTTTCTTGGGCTCTTGTTGATTTAGGTTTTATTATTTCATTAATTATGAGATAATCCCCACTTAATAGTGGTTTTTTTTTTAAATCCATTTTAATGTTCATATATGGACTATGTGGAATGTTTCATTTGCTCAAAATGAACGACCTTAACTTGCAACCACCCAATAAATTTTCATTCCATCCTATTTGACAAGGCATTGTTTGTGTAACATTTGTTTGTTTTCCAAGCTTACAATTCCTACCAATTACCTTGTAGGCATGAAAGTTCTTTTGGAATTATATTTGTTGGATTAAAAATTTGGTGCAACTTGGCCTTAATCAACTTCCTTCCCATTAGTTATATGAAAGGCTAAAACTTATTTAGTTGTCATAGGCCATGGCTATGGGCAACATAGAAGTTGAAAGATGTTTTTTAAATATTTATTTTATGAAAAGTAAACTTAGGAATAAATTGATAACCCATTTGGAGTTGGTTGTCAAGACGTTTTTTTAAAAAATTAAAACTTTGAACCCATTCCGTTTGTTGCAACAATATGTGCATTTGGAATGTTGCAAAATCATGACATGGGACAAAAACATAATTCAAATAGCAACAAATTTGAAAACCCTAACCCTTTCTTTTCATGCATTTTGTTTTATTCATGTGTTTTCATGAACAATGTAATTTTTATTGTTTGATTCATTTAAATCAAGTTTGCTATGTTATGTTGATTGGTATGAAATCCATGCATGTATGCAATTTCAATTTTTGAAAATTGAACTTCATTTGCACTTTTTTTATTAGTCAAGGTAGATCTAAAGGCTCAAAACATAATCTAAAATTTCAGAACATCATGTGGCATCATTTCAAACACCTTGAAAAAATATATATATATTTTGGGTTTTATACAAGCAATTTCTTTTTGTAATAAGTATGTTCTTCAAAATTGAGATTCAATTTTCTTAAGAGATTTTATATGTAACATTTAGCTAGTTGTTATATATTAATTTTTGCATCTTGTCACCAATTTTTTCTCCATAATTGAATTGTAAATGTTTACCAACTTTGGTACATGGAGTTCCACTTGATTCCCATTTTTCTTGCCTTGAACTCCATTCAGTTGTTTTTTTGGTTTACATTTTGGTAATGCAAGGTTGAAAACTAGCTATCAAAGACAAATTTAGAATAATTTAATAAATTAAAAGGCAAAGGCTATCATGAACTTAAACATTGATAGATCATGAGATATAAAAGGGGACTATTCTTAACACCTTCTTTTGAAGAGCGTTGGAGATCTTATGTTTGTGCATAGTCGTAGGATTCCTACTCACAAAGGTCCCTCTTATACTACTCACAAACATAATATATGGTACCTAGGTACCTAGGACCTTTGTGTACTTAATTGTAATAGTTCTTCCTCTTTTGTAAGATGGATATTCATGAATATAAGGTTTCATCCAAATACATTGTGAAAATTTTGAGAGTGATTTTCAATATGATAATTATCCTTTTAAGAGAGATTTCACACCCGAAGCTTCATAGGGTCAATTGTTTTTTTAGATGCATGCCACTACAACATATAACATCCTTGAATTTCAAAAAATAGTTTGCAAAGTTCCTAGTGATGTGAAAAAATCTTGCTTCAATGAAAATTAACATTAAATCATGAGTTTTGGTTGGATTAGGCTCATGCCACTTGACATTCAATTGGATCCTCCCAATGTTCATTGCCAAAAACACACATCATTCATTTCTATCATGCCTTTGAAGTTTTACCCTTGTCCAAGTCTAATGAAGCTTCCAAAGTGCATAATCGAATAATGCAATTTTTATTCACCATTTTTATCTACAAATGTTAATAATCACAATTGTTATAATTATCAATTCACCAATTTATCACAAATGTTAATAGTCCCCCCTCCCCCCCCCCTACTAATTATAGGCACTATAACTGAAGAAAAACAAAGGCTCATGAAATGTTTAATGACTACTTTGGAGGTAGGTATGTTTAATGACTATTTTGGAGGTGTTTCATTATAAAATGAAGTAAAAAATGGAGGATTAGTTTTACAAAATCTATGGGTTCCACCAAATGTATGTCCTTGTTATTGTTTCTTATGTAATTTTGATATAATTAGTTTCATGTTAAAAATTAAACCTAATATATTTTGCAAAGCTCCGCATGTCTTCTTCTTAGTTGTTTGTCCTTTATCTATAATCTAAATCTAAATTTTTTTGTTTGTTAAACAAGTGTGGGTGAGTATTAGCTATTTTTCACTTGTGTAGTATGCAAATTTTCAATATTTAAGGTCAATAATTAAGGCACATAATTAATTTGTAGTTAATCTAGAGATTAATTTTAAATTTCTAGGTGTCTAAAGTCAAGCACTAATTTAATTTTTAGTTATCTAAAGTTAAAAATTAAGGCGATAAATTTAATTTCTAGCTAGTCTAAAATTTAGGCCATTAATCTAATTTTCTAGCCAATTTCATATTTGCTAGAAGGACTTCTAAGGTTAATAATAATTTCATGTTGTAGTAAGAGTATGTTTGGGGGGGGGGAGGAGAGGGGGAAAGGGTGAAGGGAATGGATGAGATGATAATTCAATATCTCTACATGATGATTTCAAGTCGATGATGGATGGATGTATGGATGAGAAAAAAGGGGTGGTCACTCACAAGCTCTACATGACGGTTTCAAGTTAGAGAATACTTGACTTGATGGATGAGATGAGAAGGGTGGTCACTTGCTAGCCTACATGACAATTTCGAGTTTGAGAATACTCAACTTGATGGATGTATAGATGAGATGGGTGGTCTCACTTGCTAGCTCTAGATGATGATTTAGGGCTTGAAAATATTCAACTTGATGGATGTATGGATGAGATGGGAGGGTTGGTCACTTTGTTAACTCTACATGACAATTTCAAGTTTGAGAATACTCGACTTGATGGATGTATGGATGAGATGAGAGGGTTGGCCACTCATTAACTCTACATGACAATTTCAAGTTTGAGAATACTTGACTTGATGGATGTATGGATGAGATGGGAGGGTTGGTCACTTTGTTAACTCTACATGACAATTCCAAGTTTGAGAATACTTGACTTGATGGATGTATGGATGAGATGAGAGGGTTGGTCACTCATTAACTCTAGATGACAATTTCAAGTTTGAAAAGACTTGATGGATGTATGGATGAGATGAGAAGGGTGGTCACTCATTAGCTCTACATGATGATTTCAAGTTTGAAAATGGTCGACTTGATGATGGATGTATGGATGAGATGAGAAGGGTGGTGGCTTACTAGCTCTACATGACGATTTCGGGTTTGAGAATACTTGACTTGATTTCCTTGTGGGGGAGAACAACACCACCATTGCTGAAAACCTCATCACGAACATGCACATCCTCGCCAAGAACCGTCATGTTTTCGATCCGAGCCCATTGGCCAATGGTGGAGTGCCATCCGATGATGCTCCCGGCCACACATGCATGTTTCTTCACACGGACACCCCTCATGATCGTACATTGCGAGAGCCGAACACCCGCCTCAATGACACATCCTTGACCAATGGAGACATCCGGACCAATCAAACATCCATCCCCAATGTGGGCACTTTCATCCACGAGCACGTTGCCGATTATGGATGAACCTGAGGCGAGGCGCGCGGGGGCGTGTTGCTTCAGGGACTGGAGGTAGAGACGAAGGCCCGTGTTGTAGTCGCGGGGTTGGCCGATGTCCATCCAGAATCCCGGCAACACCATCGCGAAAAGCTCTTGTTCTGTGGCGATTTTGGGGAAGATTTCCTTCTCAATCGACGTCGGACGTAGCTCGATTCGATCTAATGTCTTCGGGCTCAACAAATAGATCCCCGCATTGATCTTGTTGCCCACGAATTGCTGCGGTTTCTCCACAAACCGTTGTACCGCTCCTGTTGTCTCGTCCATCACCACAACTCCGTATTTCGATGGCTCATCCACCTGCACACAGAAAGAAACACACACACAAACACAGCCCCACAGACACACATCATTCTCGGAAACACAAGCATAAACTCCCAACTCTTTTGCAATTTCAGGAACTCTTTTCAAGCCCATCATCAGCATCACCCACACGCCCACATTTGGACTTGAGATCTTCTTGCAAGCTCGGAAACCATCGCCCTCTCAGAGTACTCGGAGAGCAAAAAGTTGACAACCCAAAAGCCACATTTGGGCTTGAGATCTTCTTGCAAGCTCGGAAATCGCTCTCAGAGTACTTGGAGAGCAAAAGGACGACAACCCAAACCTACCTTTGGACTTGAGATCTTGTTGCAAGCTCGGAAATCAGTCTCGGACAGTAAAGGACGACAACCCAAATCCACATTTCGGCTTCAGATCTTGCAAGAAGCTCTGGAGACGGAAGGGAGAGAGAGAGAGAGAGAGAGAGAGAGAGAGAGAGAGAGAGTTGGCTGGTTGGTTGGGTTGGTTTTTACCTTGGTGACCATGATGGTGGCTTCACCGCCATGGTTGTGATGGAATTCGATCATCTGCTTCAAGGGATACTCGCTGATGACATCGCTGTTCAAGACGAAGAAAGCCTCGCCGGATCCATCGTCTAGCTTGTCTCTGGCCAATGCTAATGGACCTGCTGTTCCCATGGGTTCCGTCTCCCGTGAGCATGTGATCTTGATGCCCAGCTTTTGCTCAAACTCCACCAGAAAGTTCATCATCACCTGCCAAGCGCCGCGTCATTGGATTAGTACCGCAACACCCCCCCCCACCACACACACACACACACACACACACCACAAAAACCTTTGCATTTTGCAAAAGCACAAGAGAAAACAGACTGACAGAGATTCGCATGAGAAAACCCAAAACAAAAGTCTCAAGATCCTTCCTCTGAGAGAACTGTGGTGCTCGAATGCAAATGCAAGCTTTGCTTGGAATTGGATCAAGTCAGTGATGGTGCAAGCATCGTTGAGTACTGTACCTCGGGCTGGTAATTGATGGCCAATACGACCTCATCTACTCCAGCTGATTTCAAAGCTTCGATCTGCAACAACAACAACAACAGCAATTCCATCGCCCAACAGTTCCCACAGGAGAGATTAGAACCAGTTCTCTGTTCCCGGGAGCTGCTGCAGGAGCCTTCTTCTTCTAAGACTTGTATCTATCTTCTCCGGATCATTTCGTTGTTGGCAGGGTTTTTGAGAGGAATGCAAACTGTTGATGGGTTCTTCACCTGGTGCAGAATCATAGGCTTGTTGGCAAAGTCCACCAGAGGCTTGGGTACACTCAGAGTGAGAGGTCTGAGCCTTGTCCCGAAGCCTCCCACCAGAATCAAAGCCTTCATCTTGCTCGAGCTTTTGCTGCAGCACCCAAAACCGTGTCTGTTTTAGTCCACCAGGCTCAAACCCACAAAAAGAAAAACTGCAATGAAATTGCATTCAAAATCTCTTTTCTTCATGTCAGAATAGTTCTTAGATCCACAGTCCAGAAAGACAGAGTGAGACAAACGACTTCAGAGCAACAGGAGAATAAGAAAGAGAGCAGCTTTACAGACAAGGAGAATTTCAAAAGGACCCAAACAAAAAGCAACCCAAAAGAAGAAGAAGAAGAATAAGAAGAAGAGTCCTTATACAAGAAAAGGAAAAAAAAAAACAACGATGCATCACACTCAGGGATATGAAAAAAAATGCACTTGGGAGGAGTATTTCTTGTGGCAGAAACTCTCGAGAAACAACAAACTTAGAACTCAGATTCAACCAACAAACAAAGCTTCTTCATCAGCAAAACAAAACAAGTAGTTTCCAGACATTGAGCTGCACCCGGACAAGAAGAAGAAGAAGAAGAAGAAGATAAGTGTTTTTGCAACTGGAGAGAGAGAAATTACTGGCGTTTTGAATTCTGTAAAAGACCCAAACTAGAGCTTCTCCAGAGCTCCAGATCTTGTGCCAGCACAAAATCCAAGTTCTGAATGCAAAACTGCGGAGAATGTCTGCGATGTCTACTACGACTCTCTCTGCAAAGGCTGCTGTTGCCTTTAAAGAACAGGGGAAGACGACGACCGCATTTCTTTTACTTAACCTTCCTTCTTTTCCTTTAGCAACTGGAGCTATAGAGAGAGCGAGAGAGGAAAAAAAACTATATATATATATATATATATATATATATATATATATATATAATTATGTATATAATATAATTAATGGATATAATTTCATTTAGAAATATTAACTCTAGAACTTGAAAACTCTCTTAAATATTTTTGAAATTCAATTTTTCTTTAATTAAAAATTAGTCCAAGTTGTTTATTTTTATAATATTTCAATGTTTTTTTTGTCTATATACATACAAAAATATATATATATATATATATATATATATATATCCTTCTGAATCAATGATCATATGAATTATAAGAATACAATTATTTTAATCAATAATTTAAAATAATTAAAAATAATGCTTGATATAGAAAAGAGAAAGATGAGTGTATTTTCTTCTTTTTTTTTTCCTTTTTTTTCCTTTTTTTGTTTTTCAATTTTGTGATATAGCCAAGGCGGGGTAAATCATCCATAAGCCAATTTAGCCAAAATTTGGCTATCATAAAAAACCCTTGTGATTTTGTCATCAACTAACAACAACATCAAAACAAAAAGATGATAGGGTCCCACACACCATACTACTTTCATTCTATTGATGGATTTCATCCATTTTGTTGTGTTGAGTTTTGGAAGTTGGGTTGCGTATAATATTATGCAATATATAATGATTTCTATTGTGTGAAATTAGGTAAAAGGCCAAAAAAAATGACCAACAATTTCAACTTATTACATTGACAATGTAAAAAAAAGGGATAATTTTTTTTTTATTTAATGTATTTTAGAAACTAGAAACCTCAAAAAAAATGTTCCAAGTGATATAGTAAAAAACAATTTAAAGCTAAATATTTACAATTTGGGTAGGGTAGTTATTGTGCACCTGGGATTTTATTTTAATAACCCAATAAATAAATATTATTTACAAATTTAGTAATTACTACTTTTTTTTATTAAAATAAAATCCAGCTTCCAATAGTTGCGAGTTTAATAATATTCTTTTTAGGGTATAAATGGTTTAGGGTTTCTAGGGTTTAGGAATATGTGTATTCATCCAAGGGGGATGGATGCTTTTGCATCCATCCCTATCAAGGCATTTATTTCATCCATGGGGTTTGAATCAAAGTGTTATAACCATGGACAATCACAACCCTCTCAAGTGTCAAATTAGGGTTTTTTTTTTTTTTTTTTTTTTTTTTTTTTTTTTTTTTTTTTTTTCTTCTTTTTT